>Ga0272441_10007760_pt1 | contig 17308 bp, 12 predicted proteins | sample SSMProp6N_FD_193582 | JGI IMG/M metagenome (GOLD analysis project Ga0272441, IMG submission 193582) | Marine sediment archaeal communities from Little Sippewissett salt marsh, Falmouth, MA, United States - SSM-Prop-6N | ecosystem: Environmental > Aquatic > Marine > Wetlands > Sediment ...
CTGCCCGCGGATTGTCCACTGTGGTTGCGCCAGTTCACCGAGCGTCTCCTTGCACCGGATCCGCTCGACCGCTGGCCCACCGCCCGCGAGGCGCTGGCGGTCTTCGAGGCGCAGCGCACCGCCTGAACGGCCGCCCCTGTGTGCGCCACGTCCGTCGCGCGCCCTGCAGACTACTGGAGATCCACCTGGAGCCAGGCCGTGACCGGATCGCTGTTCTGGTCGTATCGGCCCAGCTGGACGGTGTTGGTCGAACCGCCTCCGTTCGGAGCCGACGGACCGTATGAGAAGAGCTCTGCCTTGAACCAGAGCTCGGTGGCGCCGAGCAGGCTTTCGGGTAACGTGAGGTTGGATCCGCCGCGGTTCCAGCCGCCCTCCTCCGGTGGCTCGACGTCGGCGAGCAGCTCCCAGTCCGAGCCGTCGGTGGACCCGTAGAGGAAGCCGTGGCCCTGGCTGTAGCTCCAGTGGAAGGTGTAGATCCCGAAACCGCACCTGGCGGCGATCACCGGGCTTTCGAAGGAGAACCTGTAAATCACAGTACCAGGCGTCGTCTCGTCGAAGGTTTCCCCGCCCACCTCGGGCTGCCAGAAGCGGAACTGCCCCTCGGTGCGGATCAGCGCGTTGTCGGTGGAGTGCAGGAAAATCTGGCTGTCCGCATCCTCCGGATCCCAGGCCTGGTAGAGCCAATCCCATCGTGGGTCCGAGCTGTAATCGAACCCGCCGTCACATTCTGGCGTGAAGGTGATGGTGGTGGAAAAGTCGCCGATGGTAAAGGTCAACGACCCGCCCGTCGGGAAGTACCGGCACAGGATGGTGTCGATCACGATGTTCCCACCCACCGTCGCGCCGCCGGCGCTCTTGCCGTTGGTCCCAACCGGGCCACCGGCAACCTGGATGTCTCCCCGGACCTCGCCCTGGGCATCGACATCCAGATCCACCGCCACCTCGAGCCACCCGAGCTGCGGGTACTCGCCGTCGACACGATGGTCCGAGTGGTCTTCGGTGATGATCCCAGTGATGGACGAGGCCGTGACGGACAACCCCGACAGATCAAACACCATGGTGCCGGTGTGGAGAGAGCCGCTCCCGTCGACCCAACCCGAGCCGAAGTCGGTGGTCAGGGCGGTGCCGGAGACGGTGGTGCCCGGAAGCCATGAAGCCGCCTCATTGAGCAGGGCGTCGACCCCTTGATCTTGAATCAGGGCCACCACATCGGACACACCGACCAGCTCGCCATTGCCACTCACCGTCCCGCCCAGAACCTGGAAGAAGGCACTGGCCGCCTCCACGAATCCTTGGGCGCCGTCGGCGATCACGCGCGCGTGCAGCATCCCGACGGGGTCGCCGGTGAGGTTGTCCACCACCGAGGCCAGTGCGAAGAAGGCACCGCCCTCGGATTCGGTGGCGACCTTCAGATAGCCGTCATCCACCGCCGCGCTCGTGACCTGGCGGAAGACCGAATTGAGCTGGCGGTACTCGAGGGGATCCAGCGTCACCTGAAAGTCGCCGAGCGATGTTCCGTCGGCGTCAAAGGCATCAACGTCCACAGTCACCGGCGTGGTCCTCGCATTGACCAGCGCCAGGTTGGCGCGGAAGCCGTGAACATCATCGACACTCTGAGCGAGCTGGACCAGCAGGCCGGTGTCGCCGCGGTGGATGGCCTCGGTCTCAGTGATGGCCGGGATGTACTGGCCGAAGGTGGAGCCTGGCGGCAACGACGCCGCCGATTTCGCGCCGAGCAGGTTGTAGGTTCGGCTGCTCACCAGCACCTGGCCGCCGGTGGTGTGGAGCCGCAACGCGGCCTTGCCGGAGAAGCCGAACAGGTTCATCAGGACGTCTTCGAAGCGCCGGCTCTCGCCACCGGTCACGGTCACCGCCTCCGACGGCGGATTCGAGTTGTCCCTGCCGTGTCGCAGGAGCTCGATCACCACCTCGGCGGTCTCGCTCGAAGCATTGTGAAGCTCCACGTCGGTGCGCCAGTTGGTGTCTGCCGCCCCCGAGATGTGCGCGGTCGCGGCAAGGAGCTGCGGCGGATGGACGGCCTTGTTACCACCCTGCGACACCCGTTGCGCGGGCACGAAGACCGGATCGCCGGTGGCGTTGTCCACCACCGAGGCCTGGGCGAGAAAACGTCCGCCCTCGGTCGTCGTCCGCACGACGGCATACCCTGCCGGCACGTCCGAATCGGTGACGGCCCCGAAGACGTTGGCCACCTGGCGGTACTCGAACGGCGCCAGATTGCGGGAGATGGTGCCCAGGGCCTCGCCATCCCCGGCGTAGAGGTCTATCGTGACCGAGATGGAGCTTTCGGAGACATTGACCAGCCCGAGGTTGGTCCGGAAACCCCCGCCTGAATTGGTGTGCGAAAGCTGAATCAAACGTCCCTCTTCATCGAAACCGATGGCGTCGGTGCCGCGGACCGCCGGGATGTACTGGCCGAAGGTGGAACCCGCGGGCAGGCCCAGCGCATTGCCCTCCGCCAGCAGGTTGTACGTCCGGTTGGTGGCGACGATGGCGCCGGCACTCGGCCGGAGGCGCAGGGCGGCCTTGCCGTCGCGCCCGAACTCAGTCAACAACACGTCGCTCAGGCGAAGAGCGTCGCCCGCCGGCAGGGTGTACTCCCGTGACGCCGGGTCGGAGTTGTCCTGGCCGTGCATGAGGGCTTCCACGGTGAACACACATCCCTCGGGTCCGACACACAGCACCTCACAGTCGGAACGCCAGTCGGTGTCGGCAACGCCGCCGACGTGGGCGGCCGCGCCGATATACAGCGTGGTTCTGGTCTCCGCCACCGGTGCGGTGGAAGCCTTTGCCGGCGCCATCGGACTCAATTTCATCGTGTCGATGATGTTGCGATAGATCCAGGCCGTCAGGTTGGAGACATCGCCGCAACCGGACGGTGCCATCACCAGCATCGCCGCGAGACCCACCGCCGCGATGCGCCCCGTCACCCTCAACCATGTCCGTGACATCGAATGGATCGTCATCATCATTTGGCAACCTCCCCGGTTCCGTACGGCAAGAATTCCATCTCTGATATCGTAAACTTATCATGCCAATAGTAATTGTCTCAATATTGCACTACACTTGATCAATCATTGGTTCGCGCCGAGGGGAACGGCCGACCTGAGGTTTCGTGAGGCCAGGCGTTGCGCGCTCACCACCACGAAAAATGACGCGGAACGTGACACGACCCGCGCCATTCGTGTCCTCGATCGGGAGAATTCAGGATTCCAGAACCTCGATGAGTTTCCGGATGTCTTCCGGCGGTTCACTCTCGAAGTCCATGGGCACATTCCTGACCGGGTGGGTGAAACCGAGACGGGCGGCGTGCAGGGCCTGGCGCGGAAAGTCACGGCAGGCCACCACGTGCCTGGGATCCGCGAGATTCCGCCACTGCCGACCGGCGTAGAGCGGGTCGCCCACCAGGGCGTGGCCCATGTGGGCCATGTGGACCCGGATCTGGTGGGTTCTGCCCGTGACCGGCTTGCAGAGGAGGACTGCGGCTCCCGCCATGGATTTCTGCACCTCATAGAGGGTGCGGGCCTGTCGCCCTCCGACGACGACACCCATCCGTTGGCGCTCGCTCGGGTGGCGGTCGATGGGCGCCTCGACGAAGCCGTCCATCTCGGCGGGCACGCCGTAACAGACCGCCAGATACCGCTTGTCCACATTGCGTCTTTTGAACGCCAGCGACAGGCCGTGGTGGGCGCTTTCGGTCTTGGCCACAACCAGCAGACCAGAGGTGTCCTTGTCGAGCCGGTGGACGATGCCGGGCCGCTCGGCGCCGCCGATCCCCGAAAGGTCGTCGCAGTGGGCCAGAAGCGCGTTGACCAGGGTCCCCGACGGATTCCCCGCCGCCGGGTGGATGACCAGCCCGGCCGGCTTGTTGATGACGAGGAGCTCGTCATCCTCGTAGATCACATCGAGCGGAATATCCTCGGCCGCGAGGTCCAACGGTGCCGGCGGCGGCTCCGACACCTCGATGACGTCTCCCGCCTCCACCGTCATGGCCGGTTTGCCCGGGCGGTTGTTGACGCGCACCTGTTGATCGTCGATCAACCGCCGAACCCGGGACCGGGACCACTTTCCGTGGAGATCGGCGAGGCAGCGGTCCAAACGGGTACCCGACTGCTCAGCGGGCACGGTGAATCGGTGGGTCCGGTTCACTGGTCCGACCGGCGGGAGATCCACAGATTGAGCCCCACGCCGATGATGAACAGGACCAGACCGATGAGCTGGCTGGTGGAGAGGAGACCGGAGAACACGAAGCCCCGGGACTCGTCACCGCGGGTCCACTCCAGCGCGAAGCGGCCCAGACCGTAGAGCATCAGATAGGCGGAAAAGACCCGCCCGGGCGCGAGCCGGCGGCCGTAGAGCCATTCCAGAAAGCCGTAGAGGGCGAAGTTGAATATGGCAGCGTAGGCCGGGAAAGGGTGAAGCGCGACGTGGAGGGGGGTGCCCACGTTAGCCGCAGCCTGCGGGTCGGTATAGGTTACGGCCCACGGCAGCTCGCAGACCCGGCCCCAGCAGCAGCCAGCCATCAGACAACCGATGCGACCGATGGCGTGGCCGAGCGCGAGCGAGGGGATGATGGCATCCATGGTCCGCAGCGCGGGCAGCTGGTACCGACGCATGAGCACCACACCGGCCACCACCGCGGCGATGAACCCGCCCAGGAAAACTCCGCCCGCGCGGAACAGACCGAGTATCTGGCCGGGATCTCCGAGATATCTGGGGAGTTCCACCAGCACGAGCAGGCCCTTGGCCCCGAGCAGGGCCCAGATGACGATCCAGAGGGCCACGTCCACCAGTCGCGCACCGTCCATGCCGGATCGGTCGCCGCGGATTTTGAGGGTGACCAGACCCACCATGACGCCAAGCGCGACCAATACACCATAGGTGGGAAGCTGGAAGAAACCGAAGTCGATGAGAATGGGGTGCAATCAGCCCTCCGCGGGTTTCTGGAGGAACTCGTTGAGGATCAGCAAGATCGCCCCCACCGTGATCGCGCTGTCGGCGATATTGAAATCGGGCCACGACCACCTGCCGTCTCCGATCTTGACCCAAACATGAATAAAATCCACAACCCAGCCGTAGAGGACCCGGTCGATGAGGTTGCCCACGGCGCCGCCCAGGATCAGGCCGAAGGCCGTCCCGGCCATCAATTGGTGGCTGCCGTGTCGCTGCAGCATCCAGGCGATCAGCACCACCGCCGTGAGAATCACACCGTGCAGCAGGATACGGGACAACGGTCCCCCTTCACTGAACAGGCTGAAGGCGATACCCCTGTTGTGAACATGGGTCAGTGCCAAGCCCGGAACGACCGGCAGCCACGCACCCTCGGCAAGACGGTCCATCACGGCCATCTTGGTGATCCTGTCGAGGATCACGACCAGCGTCGCGATGATCCAGGGTAGTGCGGTTCTCATATTTCGTACTGGCGGCGGCGGGGGGCCGCCCGAATCTCTGAGGTGTGAGCCTACGCGTCACCAGCAGCACCGTCAAGCGGGGCAGTCGCGGCCACGGGGTGTGACGGCCGGACTGCAATTGCGAGAGGGCTCACGGGTGGGTGCGGGCCCCGTCGCTCGTCCGCTGACGAGATTTCAGGCGAGGATGGCCTTGACCCGCGCGATGACGTCTTCGGTGGAAAAGGGTTTGGTGATGTATCCAGCGGCCCCCACCTCCCGCCCCCGCAGCACGTCGGCTGAGAATCCCCGCGCCGTGAGCATGATGACAGGTATGTGTCGCGTCCTGGCGTTGCGCTGCAACTTCGCGGCGAGATCAAAGCCGTTGGTGGGCGTGGCCAAGGCCACATCGAGGATGATCAGGTCGACGTCGTGCTGGCCGATAAGTTCCTCGGCGTGCTCGGCGGACCGGCTCTCCAGCGTATCGAATCCTTCGCGGCGCAGCTTGAACGACATAATGCGCAACAGGTACGGCTCATCATCCACGACCAAAACGCGACGCCCCATCACCACAAGTGTATGCGCCTTCGCCAACTCGTTCAAGCTCGGCGAAAGCCCTCATACACCGACAACTTGGACCGTCTGCACGGTGTCATCGCAGCCGTGCCGATCGGGCGGCTTCGGTTTCGGTTCCGGCGCGAACCAGTTCCACACCCACCATGACCAGGTGGAGCACCCCGAAGGCCGTGATTCCGCCCCGAACGGCCGGGGCATCGAGGATTGGTGCAACTGTGAAGGGCGTTTGGATCACCAACATACCCCAGAGCCTGGACCACGGCAGCCAGATCATGAGCAGACCCACCTGAACCAGGTAGCTGACGTAGATCACGGTGGCCAAAAGGCGAAACGCGTTCACCGACACATCATAGTCGAAGGCGCCGGCGTCCGTTCGTGCTAAGTTGACCGGGTGCGAATCCTGTGGGCCTCGCCGCTCCCGCCCGTGCGCTCGGGGGTTGCCGACTACGCCGTCGAGTTGCTCCCCGAGTTGGCCCGGCTGAGCGACGTCAGGGTGTTGGCGGATCCGGATGGCTCCGGTCCCGAACCCGGCGGCACCATCGCGGGTTGCCCGGTGGTGGAGTGGTCGACCAGGCCTGCAGCCGGCGACGTCCAACTGGTGCACCTCGGCAACAACCCCTACCATCGCTGGCTGCTCGACCGGTTGCAGCTGCAGCGCACGGTGGTCGTGCTCCACGATGCGGTGCTGCACCATCTGTTGGTGGAGTCCACACTCGCCGTCGGCGACGACCGGCGTTTCGAGGGTCTGTTGCTCGAGGCGCATCCAACCGCGGGAGCCTTGGTCCGGGCCCGAACCGCCGGAGTGACCGGACCCCTCGACCCGTTCCTCTTCCCGGCCCGTCGAGCCTTTCTACAGGGACTTTCGGGGGTCATCGTGCACTCACGATGGGCCGAGCGCGAGGTCACGCGAGACCTGCCCGAGCTGCCGGTTGCCAAGGTGGGGCTGTCGGTGGAGGATCCCGGCGCGGTGGACCGTATGCTGCTGCGCCGGCGTCTCAACATCAGCCCGCACGACATGCTTGTCATGCACCTCGGTTTCCTCACTCCGCAGAAAGGCCTGCACGATCTTCTCGGCGCCGTGGCCGCAGTCCGACGGCAGCAGGTCCCGGCCCGCCTGCTCATCGTGGGGGAAGGCGAACACTCCGAGTCCGTCGGCTCCCTGGTCCACGACCTCGGGATCGAGGACTGGGTCGGGTTCACCGGCTTCGTTCCGCCGGAGGAGTTCCTGCCGTTTCCCGCAGCCGCCGATCTCGGCGTGGTGCTCAGATCACCGTCGGCCGGGGAGACCTCCGCCGCAGCCTTGCGCTTCCTCGCCTGCGGCACACCGGTGGCCGTGTCCGCCCTGCATCAGTTCCTCGAACTCCCCGAAGCCGCCGCGCCCCGGGTGACCCCGGGCCCGTCCGCTGCCGCCGACCTCGCCCGTATCGTGCGGCAAGCCCATACGGACCCCGTCGGGTGGAAGCTGCGACGCTCCGCCGCACGGGAGGTCTACCTCTCCGAACACACGCCGAGGTCGGCCGCCGGTCAGCTGGTTTCCGCGCTGATGAAAATGGTGCGATGAGAGGGGTCCGTCAGGGGATGGCGGATCGCACCGGTTCGGCGGCCGCGGCGAGCTCCTTAGCGGCCAGAGCTTCGCTGGCTTGCTGGAGGTTGTAGGCCCATTCCGGACGGTCGGGTTCCAACTCAGCGGCCCGCTCCAGAAGAGCGACCGCTTCGGCATATCGCTGCTGCCGGTAGACCGCTGCCGCGAGCATGTTGAGGACCGCCGGGTCGGACGGTCGCTTGTCCGCCACCTGACGGAGCTGCGCCTCCGCCGCCCCCGGCAGGCCCTGATCGAGGAGCAGGAGACCCGTGACCACGTCCAAATCAGCCCGCTCATCGGCCGGCAGATCGGTCATCTCTCGTTCGGCCTCGGCATGGAGGCCGTTGACCACAAGGGACAAGGCGAAGGCACGCTGAACGTCGTCGGGTTTGAAACCTCCCGCGATGGCCGAGCGGAGGTGGCCCAGCGCCTCCTCGTCCTTGCCGAGGGCGAGCTGCGCCTGGCCCATTCGAGCCTCGAGCTGCGGGTCATCCTGCAGCAGATTGCGGGCCGCTTCGAAGGCTTGAAGCGCGGCGGCCGGCTCGCCCCCCGCGAGAAGAAGCTCACCGTAGGCGAGCTGCGCCTCGGGCAGCAGGGGATTTTCCTCCAACGCACGCTCGAGTTCGCTCAGCGCCCTCCCGTCATTGCTGCTGAGGCGGGCGTCCAAAAGACCCAGGGCGGCCCAGGCGCGGTCGGAGTGGGGATAGCTCTCGGTGAGTTCTTGGAAGATGTCACGGGCCGCCGAGGGCTCGTCCTTGGCGAGATAGACCCCGCCAAGCCTCAGTTTGAGGTTCAGATTGTCGGGTTGGAGGCCGAGGGCGGACTTGAGCGCGAACTCGGCGTCCTGCCACCGCCCGGTCCGGACCGCCGCCTCAGCCATCAACTCGAGGGCCGCGACGTTGGACGGCTGGCGGGACACCGCCTCGCGCAACAGGCCGAATGCGGTGTCCACGTCGCCCTCGTCGAGCAGGCTGTTGGCGCGCAGAATGAGGTCCGGGATGGACAGGCTTTCCACCGGAATCTCCGGATAACCGGTGCCGTAGGCGTGCAGGATCTGCTCCGCCTCGTTGCCCCGTCCGAGTTGGTGGAGCAGCTCGACCCTGAGCGGCAGCAGACGTCCGTCCTGGGGATAGACCAGCGACAACCGCTCCACGTCCGCCAGCGCGCCCTCCAGGTCGTCGCCGGATTCCAGCCGCTGGGATACGCTCGCGATGGTGGTCTCGAGGTCGATGGGCGGGCCGGACGCGTTGTCCAGCGCCGTGGTCCGAGCCTGGCGCTTGGTCAACTCGAAGAGATCGATGAACTCCTTGGTGTAATAGTCGGGCACCAGGGAAAGCTCGGGGTCTTCCACCAGGGCCGCCCGCAGGTGGGTGTCGACCTCATTCTGGCGGCCCAGGGCGAAGAGCGTCCAGGCGATGCTGATGTGAAGCTGGGCCCGGTGTTCGGGGCTGTCGGTCTCCGACAACGCCGTGGTGTAGAGCTGGACCGCGCGGCTGAAGGAACCCTCGCGATAAGCCTGCAGCGCCGCCTCCTCACTGGGAGTGGCATGTTGGGCAAACGCCGCAGAACCCACCAGCAAGGCGGTCAGCAGCAATCCCGAAAAAGTGATCCAGATCACACGACGCATCATGGCTCATCACTCTACCTGTTCCTCTCGAATCGTGGAAGGGGAGGGGGAAAACAGATTGTAAAATTCGAAATTCGAAATTCGAAATTCGAAATTCGAAATTTCCGCCCGCCCAACCGACACGGGTAGGCGCAATGGGAGGGCGTGCCACTTCCGACGTTTATTGGAGCCCGACGAAGCAGACAACCCCGAGTGATTGGACCAATAAACGTTGGGGGTGGCAACCTCGGGGAGGGCGTGGGGGAGAAGGGCGCATTGAAGTCGATCAATCGATTCGAACGAGTCTTCTTTGTAGCGCAGGCGCCTCGCCTGCATTTCGGACCTGCGGATCGAGTTGGCAGGGCCGCGATAGGTGCGATTCCGGCCCGACGGATCTCAACCGGGGCTGTTGTTCCCTTTTGAAAAACGCTCTCGTGGGTGGTATTATCTCCAAAACCAACAAGGAGAATGAACGATGATCGCAATTGCGGATTCCGTGTCGCGGCTCACGTTTCTGGTGAACCTGTGCGCAGTGATAATGACGGTTACCCTCGTTGGAGCTGGCGCCGCCGGCGCAGGCATACCTGCCGGCAGCGCCCTTGTTCTCCACCTTACTTTTGATGATGGAACGGGCTCCACGATTGCCGCCGACGCATCCGGCAACGGGCACGATGGCACGCTCGTCAACATGGACCCAGACACCGACTGGGTGCCCGGTCAAGCCGGCCTCGCCCTTGACTTCGACGGTACGGACGACTATGTCAGCGTGCCGGACGATGCAGCGCTCGACTTCGGGATGGGCGATTTCTCTGTGACGGTCTGGTTCTATAAACGCAGTGCTACGGTCGGTTACGACAACAACTACGCCGTCAGTAAGTGGAGCACGGGCGCGAGTCCCAGTAACAACGAGTGGTGCCTTCTCGTGGGGAGCGGTGGACAGACCGGAGACGACCCCGGCTTAACCGTCGAGACGACGGAAGACGGTTTTTATGGCGTGGACGATCCCCAGGAAGAGTCCCTGAACGTGTGGCATCACTTGATAGGTGTCCGAAAGGCCGAGACCCTTTCGCTGTATGTCGACGGCATCTTGGTCGCTAGGAACAGCTCCCTTCCGGCGGGAAGCGCGATCAATAACGCCGGCCGCCATCTCCGGGTCGCTGTCAACCAACCGAATGCTCCACTCTTTTACACCGATGGGCTGTTCGACGATGTGCAGATCTACGATTTTGCCCTGAGCGACGGTGATGTGGCAGTCGGTGAAGTCGCAGGAGGCGACATCGAGTTTCTCTACGCCAACCCTGGCTTGAGCCTGTCGGTCTTCGGAGACGGCTTCGAGTCGGGCGACGCCTCGAGGTGGTCGGACACCGTGCCGTAGCCGATTATTGGAAGAGCAAAGCGCAAACAACGAACGATGTCACTTCCCCCGGTCGGACCGGTGGCGGGAAGCAAGGAACAGCCCACTCCGTGTCATTCCGAGCGAGGTGAATCTGACTGTCATCCTGAGCGCAGCGGACTTCACCCACCTGTCATCCTGAGCGAGCGCAGCGAGTCGAAGGATCCAGGAGGGGGGTCGTCTGCGCAAGAACACCCTCCCACCCAGATTCTTCGACTCGGTCGCTTTGCTCCCTCGCTCAGAATGACAGTAAAAGGATGGGGGAGTGCGCGATGATCGGGCGTGCCGTCTGCATGCGCATTCCGAACGCGCGGGCCGGTGCCTGGCACCGTCGAAATCGCATCGCAGCACCGGGTCGAACCATCTGCAGCGGTGCCTGGCACCGACATGTGGTCACAAAATGCGAAGGTTTCAGCCGCGGCGAGCGCCATGGGGAGATGGGCGCGCCGAGGTCTCCGCAGAAACGTCCACAGCACCGTCTTCGTTTTTTGTTCTTCGTTCTTCGTTCTTTGTTCTTCGATCTACTGTGCCGGCGCCACAGGAGGCAGCCGCAGCTCGTTCGGCAGTTGGGGCACGACGATGACTCGACGATAGGCCTTGGCATCGCCCGGCCAACGCACCACCAACTGGTGCTCACCCGCAGGCACCTTTTGCCGCACCAACGGCACCGGACCCAGTTCCCTGCCGTCGAGATAGGCGATTCCGCCCTTCGGCGCCCGGGTCTGGTCCACCATGACCGTGAGCAACCCGACCTCGAGGGTGAGCGAAATCACCTGGCCCTCGCCGGTCACCTCGCGCGAGAAGGTGCGCTCCGGGAAATCCGGAAGGATCAGGGTGAAGGTGTGCAGACCCGGTACCAACTCCACCGGCCCCCCCTTGGTCCGTCCCGAGCCGTAGGGACGACTGTCGATGAGCAGGCGGGCCGGAGGATCGACGACGAGTTGCACCGCAACCGGCCCCGGGGTGGGGGAGGGCGAAGGCAGCGGCGTGATTGTCGGTGTCGGCGTAACGGTCGGAGTCGCCGTCGGCGTGAAGGTGGCCGTCGGCGTCGGGGTGGGCGTCGGCACCCAAGGCGCGCCGTCAGGACCGAAGATCGCCTCCTGAAGATCACTGGAAAGGTAGAGCGCTGCGCCGGCGCCCACCAGAAAGACCACGAGGGCGATGAACAGGATCAGAGCCGGTCTCCGACGCTCGGACTCCGGCGCGTCCACCGGCGGCGAGTGCTCGATCTGGGCGTGCGTGGGCGTGGCCAGCAGCTCGGGATTCGAGATGTCGGTGGTTGCCACGTCCTGCTGGTGCCGGGAGTCCTCGCTTCCGTCCACCTGCAGCACGGCTTCGCGCAACAACCCGGTTGTGATCTCGCGCGCCGAGTCGGTCTCGTCGATCTCCACCACCGCGACCGCTCGGAGCGCGTCAAAGAGCTCGCCGATGGTTTGGTATCGCTTTTTTGGGTCCTTCTCGATGCACGTGGTGATCACACGGTCGAGGGCCGGGCTGCAGGCGGGGTTGAGCGAGGCCGGCGGCGGCGGCTCCTCATTGAGGATCTTGTACAGCACATTGCTGAGCGTGTTCCCCTGGAACGGCCGCACTCCGGTGATGAGTTCGTAGGCCACCACACCGAGCGCGAAGACGTCGGTCCGGGGGTCGATCACGCCGCCCTGGATCTGCTCGGGCGCGAGGTAACCCGCAGTGCCGAGGGCGATTCCGGTCTGGGTCAGCTTCTGGCCCGCGTCCTGGGACTTGGCGATGCCGAAGTCGAGAATCTTGACCGTACCGTCATCCAGAACCCTGATGTTGGAGGGTTTGATGTCCCGGTGGATGATGCCCCGGTGGTGGGCGAACTCCAGGCCCTCGCAGACCTGGAGAAGGATGGCGACCACCGTCCTCGGATCCTGAACGGCGCCCGAACGAATCAGCTGGTCGACGTCGTAGCCGCCGAGGAACTCCTGAACGATGTACGGTATCCCGTCTTCGGTTCCGTAATCGAAGACCAGGGTGATGTTTCGGTGGACCAGGTTGCCGACGAACTGCGCCTCCTGCTGAAAACGCAGGCGGACCTCTTCATCGGGGACAACGCACATCTTGATCGCCACCGGGCGCTTGATGAAGGGATCCCACCCCTTGTAGATGACGCCGAAACCGCCCCGAGCGATCTGGGACATGATCTCGTATTTTCCGATTCTGCGGGGATTCTCCATCGCCACCTACTCTAGACCGGCTTGCTCACGACGTCACGCGGATGCCGCGAGTCACTGAACAGGTTGGGCGTTCGCGATGTGGAAAGACAGCTCCTCGAGATGGACCTTGAGGTCCACCGTCTTGACCAAGACTCCGTCCGGCGCCTTCACCTGGATGGGTGCAAAATTGAGAATCGTGCCCAGCCCGGCGGCAACCATCTGGTCGCAGACCGACTGCGCCGAACCGGGTGGAGTGGTGATGACTCCGATCTCGACGTTTCGCTGCCTGACGATCTCCGACAGACGCGACGCGTCCTCCACCAGCAGCCCGGCGGGAGTCGGATCACCGATGCGGTTGGGGTCCGAGTCGAGGACGCCCACGACCAGGAAGCTCCCGCCCGAGAAGCCCGAGTAGTGACAGAGCGCCGTGCCGAGATTTCCGGCACCGACAATCACCAACCGACGCTCGCGGTCGAGACCGAGAATCTCGATGATGTACTGGCGCAGCTCGCGCACGTTGTAGCCCACCCCGCGAACCCCGAACTCACCGAAATAGGCGAGGTCCTTGCGGATCTGAGCCGAGTTCAGATTGAAGCGGCTTGCCAGCTCCTGCGATGACACCGTGTCCACGCCCAACTCCACCAGACGGTCAACACACCGCAGGTAGATGGACAAGCGCGCGATGGTCAGATCGGATATGGAGCTGGTGTCCACATGTCTCTTGTAAGCGACCATGTTCTCATCTCACCAAGTCGAGTATGGCTTCGTGGGCGGCGTCGAGGATCGGCACCGGGTAGATGCCCAAGATCAACACGCCCACGGCGGCGATGGTGGCCACGCCGGTGATCAACCACGAGGGCTGGAACACGGGCTCCCTCCGCGGCAGCGGTTGCATGTACATCATGTACACCACACGGAGGTAGTAAAAGGCCGAAATCAGGGAGTTGATCACTCCCACCACAGCGAGCCAGACGAATCCGTTGTTGACCGCAGCGCGGAACACAACGAATTTTCCAGTGAAACCGAAGAGGGGCGGCACACCGGCCAGCGACACGAGGCACAGGGTCAGTGCCGCGGCAGCCACCGGACGGATCCAACCCTGGCCGGCGAGATCGCTCATCAGGGTCGGTTCGTTCTCGCGCTCGGACATCAGCGCGAGGGTCGCGAAGGCGCCGATGTTCATCAGGGTATAGGCCGCGAGGTACACGAGCACCGCCGAGCCGCCCTCGCGGCCGGCGACGATGACGGCCACCATGGCATATCCCATGTGGGCGATGCCGGAATAGGCCAACATGCGCTTGACGTCCCGTTGGACGATGGCGACCACGTTGCCCAGGGTCATGGAGGCCACCGCGATGACCGAAGCCACGACCACCCAATTGGGGGACACGTGGAGCAGGTCCATCCCGTCCACCAGTCGCAGCAGCGCGACCAGGGCCGCGCCCTTGGGAACCACGGAGAGGAATGCCGTCACCGGTGTGGGACTGCCCTGGTACACGTCGGGAGCCCAGGCGTGGAACGGCACCAGGGCCAACTTGAAACCGAGGGCGCCCACCACCATGGCGAGACCCACGGCCAACAGCGGCGACACGGCATCGGCCGCCACCACGCTGCGGCCCATGGCCACCAGATTCGTGGTGCCCGTGACGCCGTAGAGCAGGGCGATTCCGTAGACCACGAAAGCAGAGGCGAACGCACCCACAACAAAATACTTCAAGCCCGCCTCGACGCTGACCGCGGTCTTCCGCAGGTAGGCGTTGAGGACATAGAGCGGGATCGACAGCAACTCGAGGCCGAGAAAGAGCGACAGCGCATCCACCGAGCTGGCCATCACCATGGCGCCCACGGTGGCCAGCAGCAGCAGGGTGTAGAACTCTCCGCGCTCACAGTCGTTGCGCCTGAGATACGGCCCGGCCATCGCGGCGGTCAGAACGAGGGCCACAAGGATGTAGAGATCCACGTACGCGGCCACCCGGTCGATGGACAACATTCCACCCCACACCTCGCCCGGAAGGGCGAAGGCCAGCCGGCTCCATGCCGCAACCAGGGCTGCGATCACGGTGATCAGCGACGCCGACCTACGAAGTCCGGGGGCAAAGGCCTCGACCAACAGCAACAGACCGGCGGTGAGGGTCAGGATGATCTCGGGGGCGACGGCGGCGAGGTCGGTCATGGTCGGCATGTCAACAGCCTCCTCACGAGCCCAGCAACGCCCGCACCGCCGCCTCCACGGGCGACAGGAAGGTGGTCGGGTGGATCCCGATCCAGACGATGAGCACGAGCAGCGGCAACACCGCCAACAGCTCCCGTAAATTCATGTCGGACAAGGAACGATTCTCCTCGTGGACCAGCGGGTTCCAGAAGACTCTCTGGAACATCCACAACATGTAGACGGCGCCAAGGATGATGCCGAGCCCCGCGAAGACCGCGGCCATCGGTGCGACCTGCCATGTCCCGGCGAGAATGAGGAACTCGCCGATGAAGCCGTTGAGACCGGGAAGGCCGATGGAGGACAGGGTGACCAGAAGGAAGACTCCGGTGTAGACCGGCACCACCCCGGCGATCCCACCGTAGTCCGAAATCAGACGGGTATGGCGCCGTTCGTAGACCACCCCGACAAGCAGGAAGAGGGCGCCTGTGGAGAGCCCGTGACTGATCATCTGGAGCACGGCGCCCTCGGTGGACGCGACGGTGCCGGCGGCCAGACCGAGCATGACATAGCCCATGTGGCTGACGCTGGAATAGGCGACCAGCTTCTTGATGTCGGGTTGAACCAGCGCCACCAGGGCTCCATAGATGATGCCGATCACGGCCAATACCATGATCAGCGGCACGAAATAGTCCCAGGCGTCGGGGAGCATGGCCCGGTTGAATCGGATGAAGCCATAGGTGCCCAACTTGAGCAATACTCCGGCCAGGATGATCGAGCCTCCGGTCGGCGCCTCCACATGGGCGTCCGGAAGCCAGGTGTGGAACGGGAACATCGGAACCTTGATCGCGAAGGCGAGCGCGAAGGCCAGAAAGACCAGCGCCTGTGGCGACCACAGACCGGTCATTTCGAGTTGCGGCGCGATCGCCGCCAGGCTGATGTAGTCATAGGTCCAGATGCCGACCTCCGAGTGGGCAAACCACGCCATGTAGAGGATGGCCAACAACATGAACAACGACCCGGCCATGGTGAACAGGACGAACTTGACAGCGGCGTAGATCCGCCGCGGCCCACCCCAGACTCCGATGATGAAGTACATGGGGATCAGCATCAGTTCCCAGAAGATGTAGAACAGGAAGAGGTCGAGGGCGACAAAGGCGCCGAGCATGCCCGTGGTGAGCAGCATGAGCGCGATGTGGAACGCTTTGACGTGGCGATCGATCGAGGTCCAGGACGCCAGAATCACCACCGGAACCAAAAGGGTGGTCAGCAGCACCAGCAGCAGCGAGATCCCATCCACACCCACGTGATACGAGATGCCGAACTGAGGAATCCAACTGATCTGCTCGACGAACTGGAAGCCGGGGTTGTCGGCGTCGAATCGGAACCAAAGGATCAGGGAGAGCAGAAATCCCGCAACCGAGACACCCAGCGCGATCCACCGGTGCATGGCGGGCTTGCGGTCGGGTAGGAGCAGGAGCACCACCGCGGCGACCGCGGGGCCGAGGGTCAGGAAGGACAACAGCGAGGACTCAAACACGGCCGCCTCCGCCTACCACAGCACCACGGCGATGAGGAGGATACCCAACGCCACAGACAGCGCATAGTTGCGCACGTTTCCGGTTTGCAGAAACCGCATGAAATCTCCGGTCAGCTCGACAAAGAACGCGCTGCCGTTCACCCACAGCGTGTCGATGATGAAGACATCGATGAACTTCCAGCAGAAGATCCCGAGTTGGTGGATCGGTCGAACCACAAGCGCATCGTAGATTTCGTCCACCCAATACTTGTTGAGCAGCAGCTTGTGCAGCAGAGGAAACCTCGCCGCGAGCGCGCGGGGAATTTCGAAGGCCTCTGGGCCCATGTAGAAACGACGGGCCACCAGCCAGCCGGCCACAGCCACCAGAACCGATGCGACCACCAACACCCACTCGGTGGACAGGCTGACGGCGTGCGCCGCCTCGCCGTGACCGCCGGCGCCGTGACCGGCGCCCACCTCGGCCATCACCGGATGGAGGAAACCCTCGATCCAATTGAGCTCGGGTTTGTGAAAGAGCTGGCCGGGAAATCCGATGACGAGGCCGCCCACGGTGGACAGGATGCCCAGGACAACCAACGGAAGGGTCATGGTGCGCGGCGACTCGTGGAGATGGTGTTCCGCTTCGCGACCACCCCGGAATTCGCCGTGGAAGGTCATGTACACCGCCCGGAACATGTAGAAGGCGGTCATGAATGCACCGAGGACCGCCAGCAGCCACAGCCCGGTGTAGATGCTGCCGAAGTGATTGAGATCGGTCAGGCCGGCGGCAAATGCCTTGGCCAGGATCTCGTCCTTGGAAACGAAGCCGGCGAAGATCGGGATACCCGCCAGCGCCAGGGTCCCGACCACGAATGTCCAGTAGGTGGTGGGCATGTACGTC
>Ga0272441_10007761_pt1 | contig 17306 bp, 14 predicted proteins | sample SSMProp6N_FD_193582 | JGI IMG/M metagenome (GOLD analysis project Ga0272441, IMG submission 193582) | Marine sediment archaeal communities from Little Sippewissett salt marsh, Falmouth, MA, United States - SSM-Prop-6N | ecosystem: Environmental > Aquatic > Marine > Wetlands > Sediment ...
ACGGGATGGAACATGTACTGCGCATAAAAAAAGCCAGATCGGCTTCGGACCAACCTGGCTTCGGAGGAGGGTGATGAGAAGATCGTATTTCAAATCATATTCAGGCCGGTTAAACAGACGAACAGCCGAGCCGGAATATTGCGAAATTTCAGAATAGCTCCACGTCGGCGTTAGAATAACCGCTTTTTTGCCAAAAACAAGGTTTTTTTGGTAAAAAATAATTTTTATTGAAAAAATATTCATCCTGATACGTTTTTGGCACGAAAAACTGTGTTTTTTTTCTTAAAAATACATCCAAATTGGCTTGATACCGACGCGATGGACAGAAAACTTTGTTTAACTGACAAGTCAATCGTTGACGAAACGGCAGGATTGAAGATACATTGCTTGGGTGAAATATGTCATATCTTTGAACCGTTTTATACCCTTCAGGGTAGTAAATTCTCGCGAGCAAAGTCGTAACTGATGGTCGCAGCACTACATAGCCGCGCAGAAACGGGAATTTTCAATTGTGATCAGTATAATCAGAAATGTCATTGGAAACCGTTTGTCTGTAATATACAATGCTGAAAAGATTTGGCAGCAGATTGGCTGATTTAAGGATGAAAATTATGTATCATAACGTGCGTATGAATCGAAGAAACTTCATGAAATTATCCGGTGCCTTTACGGCTACACTGGCACTGAATGCCTGTTCTATGCCGGATTCGTCAAAGGGTAAACCCGCCGAGCAACCCAATATTATCCTGTGTATGTGTGACGACCTGGGTTGGGGGGATGTGGGGTACCACGGTACAAATAAGGAGATCAAGACACCGCATCTCGATGAAATGGCCGCAAACAGCCTGCAATTCAGGCGATTCTATGCCGGGGCGCCGGTCTGCTCGCCGACCCGCGGCAGTGTCATCACCGGCAGGCACCCCTATCGGTATGGTATTTTCTTCGCGAATGCAGGGCATATGAAATCGCAGGAATTAACGCTTGCTGAAGCATTGAAACCACTGAACTATCGCACAGGTCACTTTGGCAAGTGGCACTTGGGAACACTAACAAAAACCATCAAGGATGGACGTCGAGGCGGCAAACCGAACAACGACGAACATTACTCGCCGCCGTGGGAAAATGGTTTTGATGAATGTTTTTCGACCGAACAAGCTGTCCCGACCTGGAATCCTATGGAAAATCAAAAGATACCCACCCGATACTGGACAGGTCCCGGGCAGTCTGTACCGAGTGATGATGAAACACTCAAGGGGGATGACTCTCGGGTGATTATGGATCGAGTAATTCCTTTTATCAGGAATACCGCCAAACAGGAACAATCTTTCCTTGCTGTCGTCTGGTTCCATACCCCTCATTCACCCGTCGTTGCCGGACCGGAATATAAAGCCATGTATTCGGGCCACGATGATGACCATCAGCATTATTATGGCTGCATCACTGCCATGGATGAACAAATAGGGCGTTTGCGAAACGTGTTAAAAGAAGCCGGGATCGCAGACAATACCATGCTGTGGTTTACCAGCGATAACGGCCCCGCCGGACAAGGCGGCGGGATCAAACAATCCTCCGGCGGGCGCCAGCAGGGTTCCCCCGGACCGTTCCGTGGACGCAAAGGCAGTCTTTATGAAGGCGGGGTGCGGGTGCCGGGGTTGCTGGAGTGGCCCGCACGCATTAAAACACCCCGCATCACCGAAGTGCCGTGTTGTACCATCGATTATTTTCCGACCACGATGGCAGCACTGGGTTATACGCCGAAAGACGCTGTTAAACCCATTGATGGGATTAACCTGCTTGCGTTAATAGACGGAAATATGGAGAAACGCCCTGTTCCGATTGCTTTTCAGTCTAAGGAACAACAATCCCTATCGGACAATCGCTACAAACTCTACAGTTCCAATAAGGGCAAAAGCTACGAACTGTATGATCTTATCGATGACCCCTATGAGAAAAAGGACATTGCCGCGATGCATCCGGAAATCGTGGCTTTGATGAAACAAACACTCGAAGCATGGATTGAATCCTGTTCAAAAAGTAATAATGGAGAAGATTATGAATGAACGTTGTATGAATCGCCGCCATTTTATGAAATTATCCGGAGCTTTCGCTGTAACGCTTGGGCTTCAGGGATGTGCGCAACCGACACTGTTTTCCGGAAAGCCGAAAGAGCGTCCGAACATGCTGTTTATTTTTGCTGACGACCAGACGTATGAAGCCATTCATGCGTTCGGCAGCGATGTCGAAACTCCGAATCTTGATAAACTGGTTAAGAAAGGAGTTACCTTTACCCATGCTTACAATCAAGGGGCGTGGGGAGGAGCGGTCTGCGTGGCCAGCCGAACCATGTTGAATACCGGCCGGTTCCTGTGGAACGCCAATCGCGTCGAAAAGACTCTCGACCGGGAAGTCGAGGCGGGGCGATTCTGGTCGCAATATATGAAACAGGCCGGCTATGACACATACTTCAGCGGCAAATGGCATATAAAAACAGATGTCGAAAAGCTCTTTGACGTTGTCAAAGATGTGCGCCCCGGCATGCCGGGCACAGTTCCCCAGGCCTATAACCGCCCCCATGAGAACCAACCCGATGCATGGAAACCATGGGATACATCCAACGGCGGATTCTGGGAAGGCGGCAAACACTGGTCCGAGGTGCTGGGCGATAACAGTGTGGAGTTCATCAATCAGGCAAGCCAAAAAGAGAACCCGTTTTTTATGTACCTGGCCTTTAATGCCCCGCACGATCCGCGGCAATCGCCCAAAGAGTTCGTCGATAAATATCCGCTTGACGAGGTGGATGTACCCGAAAACTTTTTGCCGGAATATCCCTACAAGGACGCAATGGGCTGTCCGAAGACCTTGCGTGATGAAAAACTGGGACCGTTCCCCCGCACCGAGTACGCCGTGAAAGTGCATCGGCAAGAGTATTATGCGCTGATCACGCATATGGATGAGCAGGTGGGCCGAATCCTGGATGGGCTTGAAAAAAAAGGCCTGGATAAGAATACTTATGTTTTCTTTACCGCCGACCACGGGCTGGCATGTGGACATCACGGATTGATGGGAAAGCAGAATATGTACGATCACAGTATGCGCGTGCCGCTGATGGTGACCGGACCGGGGATCAATCCCGGCACAATTGAGTCGCCCGTTTACCTGCAGGATATTATGCCGACGACGCTGGAACTGGCTGGAGCGGGCATCCCATCACAGGTGCAGTTCAAAAGCTTGCTGCCGGCGATGCGCGGCGAAGGCGGGCCTTATGATGCGATCTACGGCGGATATATGCAACTGCAGCGAATGGTTGCTGATGACGGCTGCAAGATGATCCTGTACCCTAAGATTAATAAAGTCCGGCTGTACAATCTGAAAAAAGATCCGGAGGAGATGACCGATCTGGGCGAGGATAAGAACTATAACGCGATCAAGGAAAGACTGTTTGCTAAACTGCTGATACTGCAAACAGAAACCGGCGACACACTCGACCTAAAAACCGTTTATCCTCAATTGTGCGAAAAAGCATCGCCCTAAAACAGATACCTTAGAAATATCGAGGCGGATAGAAAATGTCGGCAAACAGGCGGGACCAATCATTGACCCCATAGCCGCGGAGGTACAGCAGGTAGTGCAGGATCATAAATCCCCACGCGGTGATCGCCGCCCCCAGATAGAGGCCCTCGGTAAAACGTCTTTCCATCCGGCGGCGAAACACCATCGACACAAAGACCACCAGCGGACTCAGCGCCGCAAATGCGGTGATAAATGTCATGACCAGATACCCCCCCATAAATGTAATCGGATGCGACAGCATATTGACTCCTTTTGAACATGATACCGTTTACCCTGACAGTTACCTCGTCCCTGCAGGCAGATAAACTGCCGGCGTTACAGTTACACAAACAGCAGTAAGCTGATCGCCATGACGGCCATACCAGAGATGAGACCGTAAATGCACAGGTGGTGCCGGCCGTATTTTTCGGCGCTGGGCAGCAGTTCGTCCAGCGAGATATAGACCATGATACCCGCCACGCCGGCGAACAGCAGACCGAATGTCACGTTATTCATAAAATGCCACAGCACAAAAAAGCCGATCAGCGCTCCGATCGGTTCGGATACGCCGGACAAAAATGAGTACAAAAACGCCTTGCGGCGGCTGCCGGTGGCATAGTAAATCGGAATCGACACGGCAATCCCTTCGGGGATGTTGTGGATGGCAATGGCCACCGCGATGGCGATGCCCAAGTGCGGGTCCTTCAATGCGGCAGCAAACGTCGCCAGGCCTTCGGGAAAGTTGTGGATGCCAATGGCCAGCGCGGCAAACAGCCCCATGCGGTGCAGTTTGTTGAATTCCGGTGCATTGCCGGGTTGGGTCATTTCTTTGGCTTCGTGAATTTCATGCGGGTTTTCATAGGAGGGCACCAGTTTATCAATCAGGCCGATAATGCCGATGCCGACAAAGAACGCCGCTGTCGTCGCCCAGTACCCCCAGCGGTCACCCCACTGCTCGCACAGGGCAATCTTGGCTTTGAAAAAGATTTCGATCATCGAAACATAGATCATGACGCCCGCTGAAAACCCCAGCGCCACCGAGAGAAACTTGGTGTTGGTCCGCTTGGCGAAAAACGCCAGTGCACTGCCGATGCCCGTCGCCAGGCCGGCAAACAGGGTCAGTCCAAACGCAAATACAACGGTTTTCGGTTCAAATTCGATCATCTTGTACTTTTTTACCCTGATTGGCCTTTGTTTGCAATGACAATTTCCGGATTGACTGCTCTGAAGGGTTTATCTTTATAAATCAGAGAAAAAGGGCTTCGGGGATTCTCGGCTCATCTGATACAATGCCCTCGTCACGAGATCATGCGGAATAACATAGAATGGCAGAGAAAAAAGTGTATGAATTCACATGAATAACACAGTATTTTTAGGCATCGGGCTTGGCTTGGGCGCGGCTTTTTTTCAGTCGATGTCCTATGTGTGCATCCGTTTGTTCAACAAGCGGCACAACGACAACATCATCGCCCTGCTCGCCTTGTCGCATATCCTGATGGGACTCGCTTCAGTTCCGCTGGCGGTCTTTCTCTGGCCGGAGTCAATGCCGCCGCTGACCCAATACGGGTTAAGTCTGCTGGGGGCGGCGGGCTTTTACCTGCTGGGGCAGTTCTTTTTGTTCGCGGCGATCATCCACTCCGAGCCGTCGCGTGTGGCGCCGATGCTGGGGCTGAAAGTGTTTATCCTCGCCATGATCAGTGTGGTTTTTCTGGACGCGCAGTTTAACGCATCCAAGTGGGTCGCCGTAGCAATGACCACGACGGCGGTGCTTCTGCTTTCTGGTTCCGGCAAGCGACTGGAAGGGCGATTTATCTTACTGGGACTGGCCGCCTGTGTGTCGTATTGCCTGTCGGACTTGAGCATCAAGGTGCTGGTGCAGCATTTTGAGTTCATGGGTACGCTGCGCGGCGCGGTGATGGCAGCAGCACTGTCATATACTTTCTGTGGTGTGTTCGGTATCGCAGCAATCGTGCTGAATTCCAAACACGCCACGCGTGATACCTGGCTGTACGCGGTGCCGTTTTCCGTGAGTTGGTTTGTGGCAATGCTGTGTTTGTTCTCCTGTTTCGCATCGATCAGCGTGGTCTTTGGCAATATCCTGCAATCCTCCCGAGGGATACTGTCGATCGTGCTGGGATTCGTGATCGCGCATATCGGCTTTGAGGCGCTGGAGCCAAAGCCAAGCATGCAAACGATCATCAGGCGAATGGTCGCGGCGATACTTATGACCACGGCAGTGGCGCTGTTTTTGATATAGATGAAAATCACCGGAAACAGCCGCCTTTCCCATCTCCGGTATTTTTTTCTTGCAATTTCGAGCAATAAATATAAGGTTTACCCCTCGGAATAAAATATGAGGGACAATTATTTAATGGAGTATATTTCCTGATGAAAAACAGACTCTCTTTTCGATTGATGATTGCAGCGGTTTTGACAGTTTCACTGTCGGTATCGGGTGGACAAATCGTTCTGAAAAACGGGGATCGACTGACCGGTACCATCGCCACGATGGCCGATGGCAAGGTCACGGTCGAGACAGCGCTGGCAGGCACAGTCGAAATCCCCGTGGAAAATGTACAAACGATCAGCAGTGACGAACCGCTGGAATTGCATCTGAACGACGGAACGGTCATCAAACAATCCGTCGAAAAAGATACAGAAGGCATGATTAAGACAGCCGGCAGCGAGGTGATTGAGTCTCAGAGAGTTGCGCTGGCCGATATCGAGACGATCAATCCCCCTGAACCTGAAGCGCCCAAATGGAAAGGGGATTTATCGGCTGGTCTAACGTATGCAAGCGGAAATACAAGCAATGAGTCGTACGCTTTCAGCGGCAATTTATCAAAACGAACCGAGAACGATCGAACTACATTCAAAGGCGACGCCGCCAAGAAAAAGGAAAAAAGCGGAGGCGAGAAGGTTACAACTGAAGACTGGTGGATCGTCGGCGGCAAATATGACTACTTCCTCAATGAAAAGGCCTATGTCTTCGGCGAGAGCAGCTATGAACAAGATGAAATCGCCGATCTGGACCGTCGTGTCATTCTGGGCGGCGGCGTTGGATATCAGTGGATTGAAAAAGAGACGCAGAACTTTTCCACGGAACTTGGTGCCGCGAGTGTCTATGAAAAGTACGAGACATCCGGCAGCGGAGATTCCAAGTTTTCGCTGCAGATGGGATATCATTACGACCAGCAACTCAACGAGACTTTCTCGTTTATTCACGATCTGAATTACTATCCGAGTACGGAGCAATTCAGCGACTATTTCCTGACATCTTCAGCCGAAGTGCGTGCCAAAATCAACAGCCACTTGTTTACCAGCTTCAAAGTATTGTTCGATTACGATGCGTCGCCGGCAACAGGGAAAGGGAGTACCGACACGAAATACATGTTTGGTATCGGTGTGAACTTTTAATTCGACTGACGGACGAGGACTTAAAGCGCGCCCGGCGGGTAATTTCACCAGGCGTTTCTTGTTGATGCCGTACTACGGCGTTCGCGGGCATCAAGCCGATCAGTCAATGGGAATCACCACTTCGTTGCGGCGGAGAAACCAAAGCTGAAACGGCGGGTCGTAGCGGGCCCAGATCGGCTCGCCGGCTGCGGTCAGGCCATTGTCTTTGATGAACGCTTCCAGTGCCGTTTTTTTGGCTTCGTAGCGTTTTTGGCTCCAGGTCCCGGAATAGCGGATGACCGCGGCTTTGTAGCCGGGGACCTCTTTGACAACGACCGCCGGGTCGGTGGGTTGGGGAATCGTTTCAAGAGTGTACTTGGCGGGCATGACAAAACTGACGGCAAATTTATCCCCGGCGGCCTGCTGCGTGACCGGAGCGGTCATAGCAATTTTTTCGGATGCAGATTGCTGATTGACCGGCGCCGTCATGGCGATGGACTCTTTAGATTGATTGGCCCCGGAGATATAGTTGAACAGCCGACGAAACGCGACATTCCCGGCCTCTTTGAAGTCTGAATTAACCAGCGTTTCGGCCACGAGGTACGGCTTATACTCCCGAACCTCAATGCCACGGTCCTTTTCCAGAACAGCATACTGGACTTTTTCGATTCCCACGGTCGCACACGAAACAAATAACACTGGCAAAAAAAGCAGAATTACAATAAACGGCACTGTAAACAGTATAATCTTTCGCGTTTTCATCGCAACCCCTTTCAGCCGCAAGCATTCATGCTTCAGTCTGCAGCAACAAGCTGCAGACTGTAACGTGTACTATGTTTACGCTTGCCGGACGGTTATGTTCTGGCCGTTCTCAATATCCCACAGCGATGACACATCGCCCATGACTTTGCCAAAGACGTTGACATCAGACGCCGCCCGGCATTCATCGCCATGCGAGGCGGGTGTCGCGCCGAAAAAGATGCAAAAGGCCCTGCCCGGAGACCAGTACCCCAACTCGCCGGGGTTTAGCACGTCTCGCGCATCCGGTTCCAGCGCCGCCGATACCGGAATTGAAAAATAGATCTCCCCGCCCCATTGATTAACATTGCCTTCAATCGGCAATGCCTCAGCAATCGCCTTGCCGGTCGGCGTATCATACAATTCGGCTTCTACTGTAACATGACCTGATTTAATTTGAACGTTCATGTGTATCTTTTCCTGTTAAATCCGATGGGCTTTATTAGATAATAGCCATTTTCCGGCATGACGCAATGACAAAAAAACTCTGTTTACGGCGGTTTTATAATGTGTTATAGTTGGCTTCCTTAGAAAATAGAATGATCACATGAGTATCTGGAGAATTGTTGAAATGCATGAGATTATGCCGATTTCGCAGACGGGTCGGGCGAAACTGGAAGAAGAACTGGCCAAACTGGAAAAAGAAGCCGCCGACCTCCGCAAGCGGGTTGGCGAGGCGAGAGAGCAAGGCGACTTAAGTGAAAACGCCGAATATATTTACGGCCGCCAGAACCTGGGCTTTGTCGAGGGGCGGATGGGTGAGATCCGGGGCAAGCTGAATTATTCCAAAGTAATTGACTGTACCGAGGTGGCGCCGGATAAGGCGCAGTTCGGTACGGTGGTCACACTGCGGAATCTGGACAACGACGCCAAGGTGGTTTTTCAACTGCTCGGCCCCTACGATGCCGATTTGACTGACGACAGCATCTCGATCGTTTCACCTATCGGCGAGGCCATGCTGGATCACGTCGTCGGCGAGACCTTCACCGCCATCGTCCCCCGCGGCGAAATCCAGTTCGAGGTGTTGGAGATCAACAAATCGGAAATTAAGTAAGAGTTCAAGCTTTAGCTTGTTCTTTCACACACTAAAGTGTGAACTCTTACAAAAAAGCCCAAAGGGCGACAGATCAAAACCAGATTTCTTTCGCCCTTTTCGGGCTAAACATATCAGACAACCAACTACCGGGGGCTTCCCCCTTCGCTCTTTGAGCTACGGCAGGACAAGCACGCCCCCGGCTAACTTACTTTCGCCCTGACGGGCTTTAATTAGATTACTCGCTCTTCTCTTTTTTGATATGCCCTAATATGATGTCAACTTTGATAGATAATGCGAATAAGCCCAACCCTAAACAAATCGCTCCCATGAAAGGCATAAAAATCACATCATTAAATATCAGCAATATCGGGCCAATTAACAAAAGTATCGGCATGGAATAAGCTAAAAATTCACCAAACGATTTCATCGCTATCCTTTCTGTTTAACTTTCCAGCGTCTTGCCTTCCAGAATTTTCCAGGGCAGGCCGTAGTTGTTGAGGGCTTCCATGAAGGGGTCGGGGTCGAATTGTTCCATGTTCCAGACGCCCGCTTTTTTCCACTTGCCTTCGAGCATCATCTTGGCGCCGATCATGGCGGGCACACCCGTTGTATAAGACACTGCCTGCGCGCCGGTTTCCTTGAAGCATTCGGCATGGTCGCAGACGTTGTAGATCATCATGTTTTTCTCTTTGCTGTCCTTTTTGCCGTTGAAGATCACGCCGATACAGGTCTTGCCCTTGTAATTCGTTCCCAAACTGCCCGGGTCCGGCAGTACGGCCTTCAAGAATTGCAGCGGCACGATCTGGTGCCCCTCGTACTCGACCGGCTCGATGCTCGTCATGCCTACGTTCTGCAGGACCTGCAAATGCGTAATATACGCCTGACCGAACGTCATCCAGAAACGGATGCGCTTGAGTCCCTTGATATTTTTGACCAGCGACTCCAACTCCTCATGATACAGCAGGTACGACGCCTTCGGCCCGACCTCCGGGTAGTCGATATCCATCGACACGCTCATCGGGTCGATCTCTTTCCACTGGCCGGCTTCCCAGTACTTGCCCTTCTGCGTGATTTCACGGATGTTGATCTCGGGGTTGAAGTTGGTCGCGAACGGATGGCCGTGCTCACCCGCATTGCAGTCAACGATATCAATGGTATGTATTTCGTCAAAGTAATGCTTCTGCGCATACGCACAGAACACATTGGTCACGCCGGGATCGAACCCGCTGCCGAGCAGCGCCATGAGTCCGGCTTTCTTGAAGCGATCCTGATAGGCCCACTGCCACTTGTATTCAAACTTCGCCTCGTCAATCGGTTCATAGTTGGCGGTATCGAGATAATCGACGCCCGTTTCCAGGCAGGCGTCCATGATGTGTAAATCCTGATACGGCAGCGCAACGTTCAGCACCAGATCGGGCTGGTGCTTTTTAATAAGCGTTACCAGTTGCGGCACATCGTCGGCATCGACCTGTTCGGTGACAATCGGCCGCTTCAGTGCCTTCGCAATCGCGTCGCATTTGGACTTGGTCCTACTGGCCAGCACGATCTCGTCAAAAACCTCGGCCACCTGCGCACATTTATGAACCACCACATTGCCAACCCCGCCGGCCCCGATAATCAATACCTTTGCCATAATTGAATCTCCACGAAAGCAGGAACATTCTTCTTCAATCCAATGCGCAAAAGTATATCACGAACACGGACAAACTCCAGTCTATTATCGGATTCAGGGATGAGAGATTGATGAGATTATAGTGAGATTGCTGCCCGATGGATGTCATCGGACACAGGTATATTCCTTTACGCCCGCGGCAGCCGCACATGCACAGTGGTCCCCAGACCCGGGACCGACTCGATTCGCACCGTGCCGCCGAGACGATCCAGGATGCGGCGGACAATGGTCAAACCAAGACCCTGACCGTCCTGTTCCTGCTTCAGATGGAGCCGGTGAAACAGTTCAAACACCTTCTCAAGATGGGGCGATTCGATCCCGATGCCGTTATCGGCCACGGTGTATTCAACCGTACTATCCTGTATCGAAGTGCCGATCTTGACAATCGCCGTGCGTTCGGGATGACGGTATTTGATGGCGTTGTCAATGAGATTACTGAAGACCTGTGTCAGCATTGCGAAATCGCCAAAGCAGTTGGGAAGCTCATCCGGGACGGAGATATCAATAACATGTTCATGAATCTGATATTGCAGACCCTCAATAATCTTGTCAAACAGCTCCTTCATGTTCACTTCCGAAAGCTCAATGCGGGCCGCTCCCACCACACTCAGACGCATCAGACCGTTGAGCAGCATGTCCATGTGTTCGCTGCCGAACCGGACGAAGCCAAGCGATTCGGCGATGTCAGTTTTCAGCAGATGTTGAATCTGTTCAGCGACCTGTTTGTTTAGTTTCGCCGCTTCCAGAAGGTCCTCCAGTTGCCGCAGCCCCTTTTCCAACTCGCCGGTAAAGCCGGCGATGTTGACCAGCGGGCTGCGGAGGTCATGGGCTGTCGTAAAGACAATGCTTTGCAGTTCATCATTTCTCTCCCGTAGTTGCTGCATCAACAGTTCTCGCTCCTGTTCAGCGGCCTTGCGTTCACTGATGTCCCGCGCGAAGGCACAATTATATTCACGCCCCTCATACTCGACAAAATTCGCTGTGATTTCAACCGGAAAGACCGTGCCGTCTTTTTTCTTATGATGGGACTCGAACACCAATAACAGTTCCCGTCTCATTCTGTCCCAGTGGTCGCCCCATATCGCCGCCGGAAAATCAGAGTCAATATCGTGAACCGTCATCGAAAGCAGTTCCTCTCGCGTAAAACCCAGCAATTGACAAGCCTTCTCATTGACATAGGTAAACTTCGCATCCGGCCCCATCCAGTAGGCCGCCTCGCCGGCGTGGTCAACAGCAAACTGGGTAAACTGAAGGGTCTTTTGTGCCAGAACGCGTTCGGTAATATCCTTGACGTGTTCGATGACGCCTGTGATACGACCCTGATCGTCTTTCAGGGGAAATGATGACAGTTCGCTCCAACCGCGGAGCTGCCCTTCTGACTCGTAGGAAACAATTTCGACATGCACCTGGCCGTCTTGTAAAGTCTGCGCCGTCGGACACACCTCACACGGTGTGCTGCACTGATGGTACACCTCATAACATTTGCGGCCGACCAGCGGCTTTGGCTCGGGATACATCTCCTCCATCCACCGGTTAACGCGGATGATATTCATGTCAGCGTCGAGCACGCAGAGACCATCCTGAATGCCGTCAAAAACATCCTGAAGGAAACGCTCATTTTCGCGGAGCTTGTTCACCATCTCCTGGCGCTCTGTAATATCGACCATCACGCCGGTGACATATTCCAACTGTCCGTTAAAGTCAAAAAACGGCTTGCCCTGGTCCAGCATCCAGCGGGTTTGTCCGTCTGCCCGCACAATCCGAAACCGTGTCTGATAGACATCCGGCTCGTGAACGGCCTGATTAAATGCCTGCCGGACTGCATCACGATCATCCGGATGCACATAGGTATAAAACTCCTCCCCGTCCCGCGTGGTTTCAACCGCTTCCAGTCCCAGCAGCGCATTGAGGTTGGCATCGCGGGTTTCCTGACGAGTGGCGGCCCTCCATTGCCAGGTTCCGGTCTGCGCAGCCGACAGGGCCATACGAAGCCGCTGGTCGCTGTCACGAGCGGCCTGTTCGACGGCACGGACACGGGTAATATCCTCGCCCGAACTGATGATCCCGGTGATGGTGCCGGACTCGTCCCGAAGCAACCTATTGTGCCAGGCAATCAGTTTCTCGGCACCGCTTGGCGTACAGATCGGGTTTTCGAAGTATTCCGCCACTTTTCCGCCATCGGAGACCATCCGGTCAATAACATTCCGTGCAATCTCCTGATAAGAGGCCGGCAGAAATGAAAACCAATCGGCGCCCTGAACTTCGTCGGCGCTGCGCTCCAGAATTTCACAGCCCTTCTTATTAATCAGCTTGACACGCCCTTTCGTATCCAGCACGAGAATGACCACATTGGCCACATCCAGATAACTCTGGGACCGGGTTTTTTCCTCTGTCGCTTCCTGACGCGCGGCCTTAAGTTCGGTAACATCCTGTACGACGATCACAAATCCCTTATCCGAATCAGCCGCATCCAGCGGCGAAATGTACAGCATCACTTCGATAACCGTGTTATCGGCACGGACCCAGCGCGTTTCAATGGCGGCCACCCCCTCCTCGCGGGCCTGCTGATACTTGCGTCCGACCTCTTGGTAATCCAGTTGGCTCAGATACAGCATCCGCGGATCGACGCCCTTCAATGCGTCTCCACGATAGCCGGTGATTTCCGAGAAACGCGCATTGCCATGGACGAGTTTGCGGCTGCGAACCAAGGCGATCCCCGCGGGAGACGCCGTGAAAATGCTGTCCATTTCAGCTTGCCGCCGGGTGATTTCCAATTCGGCTTTTTTGCGTGCGGTAATGTCCCGATTGACCCCGCGATAACCGGTGAGCTTGCCGTTGTTGTCGAAAATGGGGGTTCCGTTCGTTTCCAAATACACCTCGTGGCCGTCCTTGTGCAGGTTGAGGTTTTCCAGGTGTTGAAACGATGTCCCGTTTTTCATAACCTCCGCAAAGAATCTGGAAACCCGCGCCGCCTCATGGGGCGGCATCAGGTCGAACGGCATTTTGCCCAGCAGCTCGTCCGGGGCATAGCCCAGGATACGTCTGACACGTGGACTGACATAGGTATAGCGCCCCTTTGCGTCCACCTCCCAGATCCAGTCGCTGGTACTTTCGACAAGGTTGCGAAACTGGGTCCGGCTGACTTCCAGGTGCCTAACGATCATGGATTTATCAACCACGTAAAAGGCAAAGGCCCACATAAAGGGAATGAAAACGCCGCCGAAGTCTTCTATAAAATTCCAGCCAATCTTTGCGAAAAGGCCGGACCACTCCAGGAAAAGAGCGCCCCCGTATAATGCCGTCAAGCCGACCAGCAGCAGAAACAGAATCGGGATTTCCGGCGCCAGGTTCGGCCGTTTCCAACCGCGAATCACAAACCCCGCCGCAACCAGACTTGCCAGCACGGTAACCAAATCGATCACAGAAATGATGACGTGCTCAACGGAAGGCATCAGGCGCCCTCCTGCCTGGGAGCCCTGAACATCCGGCTGCACCAGACCGCCAGCAGGATCGCCGATCCCGCCACTGAAAGATGCTCGGCGTAATTCAGCGCGTGCGGAAAGACAAACCCCTCTGCAACGGTGAAAACAGCAGCCAGAACGAACAAAACGAAACTGCACAACAGAATCTCTTTGTGGGGAATCAGCCGGATAATATTGAAACTGGTAATAATCTCGATCAGCACAATCAGCGAAATCAGCAGCATGATCACTTCGTTCTGTTCAATTTTCAATGCTTCCCCCTCGGTCAGCATTCCGGCAGGGTCCGCCTGCGATGCCGATGCGTATTCCTGGAAATACATCGACATCACAAACACCGCCGCGGTCAACACACAAAGCCACATTATCCAGCGGGTCAAACGTTGCCGGAAAACTGGCTTATCTGGCTGTTTCTCCCGTGCATTCACTCACATCTCCTGAAAGAATGTTGTTTTGCCAATGACGATTTTATTATACACGGATTTTCGAGAAATGAAACGGATTTTGTAAAGATTCATACGCCTATCGGCCCGTTGGCAGGGGCAGCCGTTTTGGCGCATAAAAAAAGCCAGATTCTGCTTTGCAGCACCTGGCTTCGGAGGAGGGTGATGAAAAAGTTTATATTATTTCAATTTCAGGGCCTTCGCTATATAGTATAACGTACATTTGGGCCGTTTGGTTTCAATTTTTTTTGGAAAATTTCTTAAAATATTTTACCCTATTTACCCAAAAACCGCGGTTCTTATGGGATATTGCAGCGCAATTCCATCGAAAATAAGGACTTATGCGAAATACCTTTTTTTTCGCCGAAATCAAAAAATTGCCGACCGCCAGGGATTTATTTATTAAAAACTCTAAAACTCCGTATTTACCACGTGTCCGAAAACTCACAATGTAACAGGCAAAATAAAAAATTTAATAAATTCTCATGAACTCCGCCAGCCGCGACAACGTAGTTATGGAAATAAAGGAGCTGATTGTGGAATCGGGAGAAAACCGGAGAGAAACTCTTGCCGGGACGACAGGGAGGAATAATAGGGCGGCCGCCAAAATGTATCTTGGAACGCACGGGTGACCGTTTCCCCCGTGCTTTTTTTATGCGCACAACAGCGCGGGAGCGCACTTGTCCTGCGTAGCTCGAAGAGCGAAGAAGGAAGCTCCCCGATTGCGGCGACGAATGGGCTCCCGACGTCGGAATCGATCACAGCCGCGACAGCCATGGAGGGGTTGAAATCACAGCCAAAAGCTCTCCCCCTGCACTTGTGGCGTCAAAGCAACGCGGAGACCGAAAGGGGAGTGTCACGAAGTGACGAGGGGGTTTATGCTTCCAAAAACCGCCCCACCACCCCCACAAACCGCCCGCTGCTCACTTGGCACCCCCCAACAGCACATCACAATCCCAACACTAATATATTCCTATTTGGAATATTCCAGAAACGAATATATCCTGGCCACCATGGATATCAAGAAAACAATCTATTCCGACCAGTACAAAACGATCATCCAAAATCTGAAGGAAGCACGGCTGAAACAGAGACTCACTCAGAAGGATGTAGCCAAACACTTTGGCGTCGGCCAGTCGTTCATCTCAAAAATCGAATCCGGTCAATCCCGTCTCGACATTCTCCAATTACAGGAATTCGCAAAACTCTACAAAAAAACCCTCACCTCATTCCTGAAGGAGAAATAAATGCCCCGAGCGTGTTATTCGAGTCACATCGCTGACTTTCTTATTGAATCTGCTGACAGAATTCTGGGATGCTTGACAGCCAACTATCCCAATCAAAGACTCGAAGACCTCCAAATCAATGCCTGGATTGAGCAGATTAAAATATTAAAGGAACAACTCTCTACCCTTAGCGACGGTCATATTCTATTCGAATACTCTATCCCCCGCATGGGCAAACGCGTTGATAATATACTGTTGATGGATGGTATTGTCTTTGTTCTGGAATTTAAAGTGGGTGAAGAATCATATCCTTTATATGCTCTTGACCAAGTATTAGATTATGCATTAGATTTAAAAAACTTCCATGAACAAAGTCACAAAAAAAAGATTGTTCCGATTCTGATTTCGACACATGCCCCGGTCCATATCAATGTCATTAAACCGTTCGAAGATGCTGTCTTTGAACCTTTGAGGGCGAATAGGGACAACCTTCAACAGATCATCAAGTGGGTTTCAGAAGAACATAAAGACGGCGAACTGGATACATACGCATGGCAACAATCCATTTATAAACCAACTCCAACGATTATTGAAGCTGCCCAAGCACTTTATAAGGGGCACAGCGTCCAAGAAATCTCGCGATCTGATGGGGGTGCAATCAATCTGAGCCGAACGTCTGATGCTATTGCAAGAATCATCGATAATTCAAAACAGCGCAACCAAAAATCCATTTGTTTCATTACAGGCGTTCCCGGCGCAGGAAAGACACTCGCCGGACTTAACATAGCAAACGAAAGACATAATGTTGATGAAGGTGAACACGCTGTCTTTTTATCAGGCAATGGGCCACTGGTTCAGGTGCTGCAAGAAGCCTTGGCACGTAATGAGGCACAGGAAAAGCAAGAATTGACCAAAACTGCGGCACTGCGGCATACCAAAGCCTTTATTCAAAACATCCATCACTATCGAGATGATGCGCTTGAATCGGACAAAGCACCCGCTGGACAAGTTGCCGTTTTTGATGAAGCGCAAAGAGCCTGGACGTTAGAGCAAACATCTTCCTTTATGAAGCGAAAAAAAAGGAGACTTGATTTTGATATGTCCGAACCGGAGTTCCTTATTGGGATTTTGGATCGGCACGAGAACTGGTCGGTGATTATCTGTCTCATTGGAGGTGGACAAGAAATTAACACAGGTGAAGCAGGCCTGCCCGAATGGTTTTCTGCATTGCAGAAAGATTATCCTCATTGGAATGTATATGTTTCTGACAAACTTGATGATTTTGAATACAACCAAGGCATAAATCTGTTCTCAAAGATTAAGACTGAAAGACTGCATATCGAACCCAATCTGCACCTAGCTGTATCGGTTCGTTCATTCCGCTCTGAAAAGGTTTCTGCTTTGATCAAAGAGATATTGGATATTGAAACTGTCAAGGCAAAAGAACTCTGCTCGGCCTTGCAGGGCAAATACCCCATTGTTCTGACACGTCATCTTGGAAAAGCAAAAGATTGGCTCAGGCAGAAGTCAAGAGGAACCGAACGGCATGGTATCGTTGCCTCATCGGGAGCAATCAGGCTCAAGCCTTTTGGTGTCTATGTCAAATCGAAAATTGATCCGCCGAATTGGTTTTTAAATGGCAAGGAAGATATCCGTTCATCCTATTACCTCGAAGAAGCGGCCACGGAGTTTGACATCCAAGGACTT
>Ga0272441_10007762_pt1 | contig 17306 bp, 11 predicted proteins | sample SSMProp6N_FD_193582 | JGI IMG/M metagenome (GOLD analysis project Ga0272441, IMG submission 193582) | Marine sediment archaeal communities from Little Sippewissett salt marsh, Falmouth, MA, United States - SSM-Prop-6N | ecosystem: Environmental > Aquatic > Marine > Wetlands > Sediment ...
GTTTTTTCTTATTCAGATCATCATGAATATGGGTTGCCTGGTTATCTATAGCACATCTGGATCTACCGATAGAGTTTGCAAAATCCTCACAATCAGGATGGTTATAAACCTGAGATTTTCTGGGATAGGAAAAATAAAATGCTATCATGACTATCATCTCATCATCTGTCCATGATATCCCTTTTTTTGGCATGTTAAACTCCCTTTTCCTGTTTATTACCCCACTTTATCCATCAAATGATAATCATCCAGGTACTTGATTATCAGCTCGGACTTTCTTTTTGTCTCTTTAAACAGTCCTTCGAACATGTCGAAAATTGAATCGTTATCCAGCCCTCCTCTATTGATATTTTGCTTAAAATCGAAAAAAGTCTTCTCGTTTGCCTCTTTAAGAAACTCCAGATAAGGATCTTCCACAACTTTCTGCATGATCTCTCTTCTTATCATCTCGATGCTCATCCCGTATTCTGGATATCTGTTTGAATCATTTTTCAAGGGTCTGCTTATATCCATAGCACGTTCACATAAAATCGATATTTCCTCGAGCCCTTTTTTAATGTTTTGCAGTTCTGATAATACTAGCTTTTCACAATCATCAATTAAAACATCTTTTGCCGATGCTATCCTTTTCTCAATATCAAAATCTGTAATAAGTTCATCTGCTATTATTTCAGATAAAGTTTTAATCTCCACATTATCCTTCAAAATTCCCCCTTCTGTCGAATTGATACATCTTATACCGACTTTCTTTATCCTGTCTGAAATCCAAAGGGAATAATTCAATAACATCTCTTCGGTGAAAATTTCATACCCGAATATATCCTCGGTTTTCACCAATTTCTTAGCTTTAATAATTCTTTCTAATGATTCATCGCCAACTTCACCTTTTTCCAGCAAATTCATCCTTCTTGTCTTTTCCTCGAAATAAGAATCACGGCAGTGTTGACGATTTCTGCTGTATGCCAGATCCTGTCCCAAAAATATTATCGGTTCACACTCCATCTTTACCGCTAGATCAAATGCCATTGTAGAAACCGAGCCCCATGTTTCTAATTTCCCAAAATCCCCGATAATGCTCTCCAAAAACTTCATGAACGGATTGTCAAATGAAGATATAAATATATCTCCTTTAAACTTATCAGGGATTCTTTTGTTTACCCTCGGTTCAAATACCAGATTCGAACCCGTCATATCCATATCCGGAAAATGAAAACAATTTTTTACTAATGGATCGGCAGAAAGTATTAAATGGGGATTAACACCATTCTTCAAAAGACTCCGGACTGCCGTATCAACGGCAATTAATACTGCTCGATCTCTTACACCCTTTAAAACGTGGAGATTTTTATCAAGGGAAGGTCCTGCTGATATGATTATTCCGGGTACACCCGAAAACTTCCCAAAAAGACTTTTGACCTTTTTTCCTTTTAATATATTAGGAAGATTCAAGAGTTGGTTTCGCAAAACTAACCAAAAAGACCTTTCCGTGTTTTCCAGATCGATTTTGAACTTTCGGCTATGATACATGATTATATCAACTATGCCCCTGTGTTTTTCCATCCTGGCAGCAGAGTTGGATTCCTCTAACAATATACCCAATCCCATATAATTCTTCCTGTCGAAATATCTCTCGTATATATCGATAAAATCTTTTTTTAAATCCCAGTAAATCCATAATAAATCTCTTTTTATCATCTCTGATAGATCAATAAATGAGAAAATATGCTTTATGCAGTTTAAGTTAAATTCGACAATCAAAAATTGGGAATTTTCTTGCGCCGCACGCATGGCTTCAAGGAGCCTGTAACCGCTTCCTAGACCAGCAATAACCCATCGATTTATTTCAGCGGATTTTAAAGAATTTATCCTTTCCTGAACTGAATTTACCGGATCGTCAATTGAATCCAGTGGGATTGAATTCTTCCCCTCCCTGATTATTAAAACCGGTAATCCGGTTTTGGATTGAGCAATAGATATATCTTTATCAGATAGGTTAAGTATCTTATCGTAAAGACTTTTATCTTTTGTTCGCAGCGCTTGAAGATTTCTCTGATATGTATCATCCATTATTATATAACCGATTGGTTGTTATTATTTCCCATCATGATTATTGATAACCCCAATATTTCACCAAGAATCTCGCCCTTGATGGGATTCTTCGGATAGTATTTAAGCTCTTTCAAATAAAATTCCAACGCTCTTTGATAATTACCCTTTTGACGATATGCCTGTGCTAGATGCAAATATAGATTCATATAGATACTATTCAATTTCAAACAGTCTTCATAATGCCCTATACTTTTATCAACCTTACCCCACCTCTTCAGACTCACAACTCCCAGATAGAAATGTGCTTTAGGATTTTCGGGATACATCTTTATTTCCTTTAAAAACCAGTCGTAAGCTTTAAAATTTTCTCCCTGCATATAGTATGTCCTGCCTGTCCATAGCTGAACACCTAACTCGGGTTCCCCTTTTTCTATAAGTTTCATAAAACATTCCCTGCTCCTGGAATAATCGCAAAGCTTATTGAAATAAAATTCACCCAGTCTGTTATACACATCCGGATCAAATCCGAATAATTCTATTTCCTTCTCATATTGATACCTGGCTTTCTCGAATTCACCCTTCATCTCGTACGCCTGACCCAGCTGAAAGTGCCTTTTTTGAACGGGATTTCCGAATGATAGACCCTTATGGTATGCTTCAAATCCTTCCTTTTCCCTGTTAAGATGGAAAAGGCATAAACTGCCATATTCAAAATAATAATCGGGAACATCAGGTGTAAGTTCTATCTGCTTTATTATCGATGTATAAGCCTCATCATACTTCCTCAGGTCGATATTTGCTTTATACAGATGATAGTACAAATCGACAGTGGGATTTGAATCTGATAATTTAGATTTTAAATCTTCGATTATTTTAAAGCACCCCTTTAACTTTAACATTGAATAAGTTTCATCAATCAATTTCTCCAGCTCTTTATAACTCCCCGCTCTTTTTTTCTCAATTAAAAAATGCTCAAGAGCTGCTCCAAAATTTCCGGTTAAAAATTGTACCTCCCCAATTTTATAATGTATTCCTTCCAAATCAGGATTCAGTTTTAAAGCTTTATCGTAGTTTCTGATCCCTTCCTCATACTCACCTCTACTCTTGACAAGTATGTCGGCAAGAAGCACATAATTCAGGTCATAATTTGGATTTAGATCAATATTCTCGAGAACACATTTATATGCAGCATCAAATTCACCTCGTTCATAAAAGATAAAACCGATAAAATACCTGAGGCTTTGATCAATCGAACCGAGTTCAAGAGCCTTCTGAAAATATTTCAAAGCCTCTTCACTCTTATCAGAACGTTCAAAATATAATCTTCCCATTGATACATATGTATCTGCATCATCCGGATATTGTTCTAATTCACGTTTGGAATTTTCCAGTGCTCCTTCAATATCACCGTTAGCATATAGTACATCACCTGTAATTCTAAATAATCCTCTGAATTTTTCCCCCGATTCAATGAATTTATTTATAAAAAAATGCAGTTTCTCCCAGTCTTCAAGAGCTCTGTAGCATCTTCCTAAATTAAAATATATCAATGCATTATCCTTGAATCCCTCTATAAACTCGAGGAGCTTCTCGTGATCTAGCATGGAAATATTTTTTGAAAATATTACAAAATCACTTTCGGTGTAATCATTTCTTAAATTTTGCAAAACGTATTCCAGGGATTTTATATAATTCCCGCTCGAGAAATATAGCCTGGATAAAATGGTAGTGGATAAATTATCCTCGAGAAGACGGTTATAGTTTGCTAATAATTGATTACCCTTATCCAATTCACCTGATTTGAAATAAGTGGAGATTAACCTTTCGATAACAACCGCATTAAAGGGGATCCTCTCATTTTCCAACCGGTAATATTCGAGTGCTTTTTCGAACCTCTGTTGTGAAAACATGATGTTTCCCATATAAAGATAAACTTTGGAAGGATTATAAAAAATAGTAAAAAGGGAATCCCCAAAAATTTTTACTCTATCAAGTAGAAAGTTCATCCTTGTTATAAGTTCCTCCAGGATTTTCTTCGGAAATGAAATGCTTCTTTTTTCAATATATGTTAATAAAATCATATAATTGTTTACTTCATGCTTATTAACATAAATTTCCCAGAGCACTTTTATACAATCTCTCAGGTCGCAGCAACTTAAAAATTCATCAATAGATTTTTCTAACCTTTTACAACCCTCTTTAAAAGTTTCGATTATCGAATTGTAATATTTCAGGAAATAATCCTTGATTAAATCAGATTTTTGCAATACAGATTCTGCATCCTTAAAAATCAAGAGCTTCGTTAAAAAAGAATTGTATCTCATCAATTCAATATTCGAATCATTGAAATCGACTAACCTCAAATCAACCCTTTCCCCCTTAACTTCAAGCTCGTCCGAATTTAATGCAATCTTCTCCTTATTGTTTTTTTCCCAATCATCCATAAAACTGTGAATCTCTTCGAGAATAGTTGAATTTATCCTGTCAGTTCTTTCCTTCTGGCTCTCAATTTGTTTTAAAATTGTATCTAAGAAACCTTTCCCATTTTTACTAAATTCCTCGAAAGATTGGGTTAATCTAGCTGATGTCATTATTGATAAAGGTCTTATCGCCTTTTCAATCTTTTTTTCAATTGAAAGCTGGTTGATTGGCAGGATCCTGATCCTGTCACCTTCACCAAACAGGATCATTAAATCTCCTTCTTTTTCATCTTTACAAAAGTAAAATACCCTTTCCATCGGTGAAAGCCTTAATTCCCCCTTATATTCACCATCTAAAGAGTAGAATTCACAAAATTCCCTGTCATATGTGAGAATTACCTCCCCTGTACCTGAAATAAAATCTATCGCAGCGGATTTAAAATCCCTGGATTTGTCTCTATCAAGTTCTATTTCCCCCAGCCAGTCAAGATTTTTATCCAGCATACAAATCCTGTTATTTAAGGGATCTAAAACAAATGTCCGCCCTTCCTCATCCTGCTTCATGAAGCAAGGGAATTCAAAGCCATATTCGTAATGATTATCCTCGCATAAACCGTAATTGTTCAGCAATTCCTCTTCAATTCTATTTAACCTTTTCCCTGAAGTTCTTATCTGTGTTCCTCCATTATCAAATACCAGTATCCTGTTAAGTGTTCTATCCAGTACAAATAAGTTGTGATCATCATCTAAAAAAACCGAAACCGGTTCTCTTAATATCTTGGTACCTTTATCAAGAGGAGAAAAAATTCTTAAAAGGTTTCCATCGAGATCATAAAATAAAACCCTTCCCTTAAAAGGTTCACATAGGATAATACACTCATTCGATGTCGGTTTTTTGACAATGTCGAGGTTCCCCGGATATTCGAGATTTTCATTCTTTCCAAATATCCCGGCAACATCACCTGAACGGTTGAGCTTGATGATGCATTTATTTCTATAATCGCTGATGAAAATATATCCATCATTTGACCGGGAAACGGAAACCGGTAAAATATCTCGCTTTAAACCTGCCTTGATCGATATGTTCATTTTAAATTTTTAACTAATCTCACCCGGGAAATTTAATTGAATATTTCATGGATTAAATATTCTCAATTAAAAACATGATATATGTCAAGATAGTTCTTTAAGATCAATTTCTATTGTTTTATAATTATACTATGAGCTTGAAGTTCCTTTGTCATCCTTTATCGAATAAATCCATAATAATACATCTTTTCCGATCCATAATTATTCTCATAGCACTTTTAATGTTATCAACTTCTTGCAGCAGATCCAAACAAAAAGATTTCAATCTCATCCTGATATCGATAGATACTTTGAGAGCCGACCATATGGGATGTTATGGCTACCCTAGAGGTACAACTCCAAATATTGATAAACTATCAAAGGAAGGCATCCTGCTCGAATCCCACTTTTCACATGCTCCCACCACATCCGCTTCTCATATGACAATCTTCACCTCGGTTTACCCTTCAATTCATAACATAAAAAACTGGGATGATGCAAATGGAGTGGAAGGAACTAAAACTTTGAGCCCTCAAATAAAAACCTTTGCCGAGATACTTGATAAAAGTGGATTTAATACCGTTTCTTATAATGGAGGCGGAAACATCTCGAGCATCCTTGGATTTGGAAGGGGTTTTAAAAAATATAGGGAGAACTCTGAAACCGAGGTTTTAGATTGGCTTTTTGTAAAACCGGAAGAACCCTTTTTCCTCTTCTATCATACATATCAGCCCCATGATCCATATAACCCGTTCTCTCCTTTGGATAAACTTTTCGATCCCGATTACAAGGGTGATATTATTTCCAATCCTGAAAGTATGATAAGGAAATTACCAGAGGGAACAGACGAATTTCACCTTGTCAGGGAGACTTTCTGGTCATCTTTAAATAAAGATAATTTAAACAGGGAAATCTATCATATTAAATCCCTTTATGATTCAGAGATCTTCATTACCGATCTTTTCCTGAATAAGCTTTTCAAAAGGTTGAAAGAACTGGATTTATACGATAGAACTATCATCATATTCTTGAGTGATCATGGAGAGGAGTTTTTCGAGCATAAAAGTTTTTTACATGAAAGATTGTACAGGGAGATCTTGCATGTTCCCTGTATTGTAAAACACCCGGATTACAGGCAATCTATCATTTCAAAGGTTACCCGGAACATAGACATAATGCCTACGATTCTGGATTTGTTCAAACTCTCACCACCCGATTACATTCAGGGAAAGAGCATGGTTAACCTTTTGAAAGGTGGTAAATATAAAACTCCACCAATCTTCAGCGAGAGTCAGGATAAAAGGGAAAGTAAAGCATTGCAACTTATGGATAATTATAAAATGATCGTCAATCTGAACTATTCATCGCTCATTGAACTTCCAAAATTTGAGGATTTAGAACCAATCGAGTTATATGAGCTCGAAAATGATATGCTTGAAACCAAAAACATCTTCGAAGGGAAAAAAGATGAGAAACAAATAAAAATTCTATCCCGAAAACTACAAAAATTCATCCAGGACAATAATGAGAGATCTAATTTCACCCGCGGTGAAAAGGTAAAATATGACAGCGAAACAGAGGAAAAACTTCGATCACTGGGATATATAAACTGATGAATTTAAAGACTTAATTAATTTGAGTACCCAATTTATCTTCAACTTTTACCCTCATTATCAATCTTTCCAGATTTTATAATATCAATCTATTGGTATATAATATGATTTACTAAATGTGCCTTAATATTTTTTTCATTATCAAAGGATGAAATATGACAGCAGAATTAATGAACGGTAAAGCTTTTGCCAAAGAATGGAACCTGAAAACTGCTAAACTTGCAGAAGAATTCTTCAATCGCTTTAAAATAAAACCTAAACTCGTTGCCATCATAGTTGGAGATGATCCTGCCTCGGCAATTTACGTTGGAAGCAAAGAAAGGGCATGCAAGAAGTTCGGGTTGGAATCTGAAGTCATAAAATTTGATAAGGATATCAAGACAAAAGTACTTCTTGAAAAAATCGAAAAATTGAATAAAGACAAAGCAGTTAATGGTATACTTGTTCAACAGCCCCTGCCATCTCAAATCGATCTCGATCTCGTCGTCGAATCCATTGCTCCAGAAAAAGATGTTGATGGTTTTCACCCTTCAAGCCTGGGGAAACTCCTCATAGGTCAAAAATGCCTGCTGCCATGTACTCCAAGGGGTATAATCCAGATCATGAAAAAATATGAAGTCCCGATAAAAGGCAAAAACACCGTTGTGATTGGTCGTAGCGTGATAGTAGGTAAACCGATTGCTCTTTTGCTACTTCAGGAACATGCAACTGTCACGATTTGCCACTCGAGGACAGAAAACCTGCCAGAAGTTGCATCTTCAGCAGATATCCTCGTATGCGCCATTGGTAAACCCGCCATGATCGATTCTTCCTATGTCAAAAAAGATGCCGTTGTTATCGATGTAGGAGTCAACAGGGTATCCAGAAATGATGCATGGAAAGATTTACTAAAACCTGAAAGCCGCACTGCTTTGGATTTCGAAAAAAAAGGTTATACAATCGTCGGCGATGTCGACTTCCCGGATGTCGTTCAAAAAGCAGGATTGATCACTCCCGTTCCCGGCGGTATTGGACCTCTTACTATCGCAATGCTCCTGAGAAATACAATCGATGCCGCAAACATGCAGATGCAGTTATAAAATGATGTTTTTTTTGATGACATGAAACAAACAAATCAATATCCAATCGTATCTATCCTCGGTAGACCCAATGTGGGTAAATCCACTCTATTCAATGCACTTACTGGAAAAAGGGATGCAATATCATTCAACACACCCGGTGTCACAAGGGATAGGAATATAGCAACCTGCCAGCTCGGACAGCATAAAATCAGGTTGATAGATACAGGTGGATTCGAAACGAATCCGCAAGACGTGATCTTTGGTGAAATAAAAAGCCAGATTTGGAGCGCTGTCGATGAATCCGAACTCGTTATCCTGCTTCTGGATGGAGTCGATGGGATCACCAATGATGATCGGGACATACTCATGAAATTGAGGGAAAAAGGTAAAAAATTCATCACAGTCATTAATAAAATCGATCATGAAAAACATGAGGAAAGATTATACGAATTTTATGAACTGGGCATCCCAGAGCTCGTAGGAATTTCTTCCGAACACAGGAGAAATTTAGATGAACTTATAGAAATGATTATTAAATTTATCCCGAAAATTGAAGATGTTGAAATTTCCAGGGAAACTATAAGAATAGCTATCCTGGGACGACCTAACGTAGGTAAATCATCTCTATTGAATAAACTCATCGGAGATTACCGCGTGATAGTCAGTGATATCCCCGGAACAACAAGGGATTCTATCGACATGGACTTCACCTACAATGAAAACCATTTTACACTTATTGATACTGCCGGGATCAGGAAAAAAGGAAAAACAAAAACCGGGATCGAAAAAATTTCAATCTTGAAATCACTCGATTCCATCGAAAAAAGCGATATATGCGTTATCCTCATAGATTCTCAGGAAGGGGTCACAGATCAGGATGCCCATATAATGGGATATATCCTGGAAGCTGGTAAGGGTGTGATTGTTGCTGCAAACAAATGGGATCTCGTCGATAAAAGCAAGGAAGCAATTGATGAATTTACAAAAAAAACCAGATTTAAACTGAAATTTGCAAACTTCGCACCATTAATATTTATCTCTGCAAAAACGGGTCAGAGAATTTTTCAGGTTCTCGATATAGCAAAAAAGGTTTTTGAAAATACAAATCGGAGAATTCCAACCGGTGAATATAACAGGTTGATTCAACAGGCAACCAGAATGCATTCCCTGCCCATCTACCAAAAAAAGAGAGTTAAAATCTATTACTCCACACAGGTTTCGGTCTCACCCCCGACCTTCGCATTAATGGTCAATTACAAAAAAGGAATACATTTCTCTTACTCCAGATACATCGAAAACACCATTAGAGAAAATTACAATTTCGAAGGTACACCGATCAGAATAAAAGTTCAGGGAAAACAGAGAAAATAATTTTTCAGGATTAAAAGATCTTCCGCTCAATTCATTAGATACAATCATATTGTAATCAAAAAAAAAGCATTGGGAGAAATCTCTCCCAATGCTTTGCTTAAGTTTCTAACTAACGATTAAAATTCTTCAGGTTCGGGATTGCCATGAAATCTTCTTTGCTGATGCATTTTCATCATGTCCCCTCTTTTTTTCTCCCGAAGTTCCCTTGCCTTTGATTGCTGGTCCGGTGTAAGTATATCCTTTATATCCAGCAAATAGGATATTCTCGTCTTTTTTAATTCTCCCTGAAGGGAATTCATCTCATCGAGCAATTTGAAAACTACCGTACGATTTGGTTTGTCCTGATCCATTTCTGCTCTCATATCCACTCGTAATGTATCTATTTTGGATTTGAGTTTAATCGTTGCTTTTTCGGTATCAATCGACTTCTTCTCCAAAAATTTCAACTGATCATCTGTAAGCCCTATTTCATCTGCATGAACTTTGAGCATATGGTAAGGATTTCTATGCTTTACCATGTCACCTTTGTGAAATCCACCAATGCCCATCATTGGTCCCTTGTTATCGCAAGCCGGACGCCTCATCCCCTGCGCAGATGCAATCGCAAAAGCCAGGACCATGATAGTCAAACACGCAATCGAACTTACCAAAACTTTCTTTTTCATGATTTTTACTCCTTTAAGGTTCAAAGTTAATAACAAGTTTTACAATTCTCCTTTCCAGATCTAATTTATTCATGGGAATTGTTCTGACAATTTCCCAAAAAAAAGTTTTTTTATCTTTATTCATCATCAAATATATTGACAGTAATCACCAAAAAAAGTTTAAAAGAAAATTACGAATGAATCGACTTACAAATCTAAAACCAGATTTTTTCAGGCGTTTTCCATACATTTGCCAGGTCTTTACGTAAACTTTTATGACACAGTACATTCAAATACCTGCCATTGAATTCCTGGTAAACAGGGTAATAATCCCCTAAAAGTTTACGGGGAGGATAAAAAGAACGCTCGAAATAATCAACGACGAATGATAGATCACCGGGCTCCTTGAGAAGCCTGCCGTTACCCATTATTATCCCTGGTTTTTTCGACACCACGTATTCGGGATTGAAAATAGTATGCCCCGGATCGACCCTGGTGGGAACAACAACACCGGGAGCTTTTGCAATATTAGGCTCCGTCAAACCATACATGTCGAGGAATTTCATACCTGAATAATATGGAACGACACCTGCAGGTGTTATTGCAATGACCGTACCTTTCGGCACTGATCCTGATACCATGTGGGCTATAGATGTCCACTCGTCAACTAGGATTTTCTGTTTCCGGACATCTTCAGAAAAATAAGGTTGATAGGGATCTCCAAAAGTCGTAGGAGCAAATGTCCTGAAAAGAATGATCACCGTTATCAGTGGAATATATATTTGACTCTTTATCTTCCAGTTGTCATCCATCTTTCTTTTCCATCCGGCTATTGATATGGGAAGCAAAAGGGCTATAAAAGGTAATATCGGCATGAAAAACCTGAATTTCCCCATGAAATCACCACCGACCCAGGAAACAAAAAGGAGTTGAGTCACTATCAATGATGTGACAATACCCCTTATCCTGGTTTTGCCGGTTAATAAAACTCCTATCGTTATAAAAAGAACCACATACCAGCCCATCGACAATAAAAAACCAGAGGAATAAACAAGCCCATCCCCAATCATACTGACGGGTGTATTGACTTTAACATTATAGTGATTCGGTAAAAGACTGCCGTAATAAAACCATCTCCATGTAAACCAGAGGATTATCCCTGACAAAGATAAAATTACAGTTGAAAAGAATTGCCCCTTTTTCTCATTATAATTCTTAAAAAGATCTAACCCATTCCAGAAAAGTAGAATCGATCCGAAAATTAAACCCTCGGGCCTCGATAAAAAACCCATCATAAATAATATTGAAAAAAGATACGAATACTTCATGGCCCTGGGATTTGACTTCATCAAAAAAGATATGTAAAAGAGTGCAAATATCAAAAAGGTAAACATGCTTGTCTCTAAACCGCCTGTTGACCATGTTGCATAAGATGGATTAAACACAAGGAATAATGGTGATAATAACACCAGCTCTGTTTTCAACTCGAGTTCCTTCATGCTAAACCTGGTTATCAACAAAAGCGTCAACATGGAAAATATCAAACCCGATACCCTCGATACAAATGCTAAATCCAGGTTCATATATGCGAATGGTGTGAGAAATAATATCCAGAGAAGATTTGTATAACCCTCGACCCTCTCCCCTTTGTTGAAAACAAGACCATGTCCATCTGCAAGGTTCTTCGCATATCTGAAGCTGATAAAGGCATCATCGACAATAATCCAGAATGATGTTATGTGAATAATAGCAATGATTAGAATAACTAAAACAAGAATTGAACGCTTGATGTTCATTGACATTTATATTTTTCGTAAAATGTAATTAGGTTTATTTGACATTAAATTAGGATTATTTAAAAACAATGAGGATCAAACCTGATATTTTTTCTCGAACCTCACACTCCTCCTGATGACATGCCAATATGCAGCAATCCTCTCCACTGCTTCGCTCCTTTTGCTTTTCAATACAATCATCACTATAAACCAGATCGGAAGGCGAAATATGGAACCCAGGAGGAAAATACCTTTCAAAGCTGGTAATGAAATTCTTCTGTTATATTTTAAAAAAAACTGAAGGATACTTTCATAAGATTCGAAAACTATCTTTTTGGTGTTTTGTGATGCACTTTGACCCTCAAAATGCACAATCTTGGATCTCGGGTAATATATCACCTTCCAACCCGCGATAGTAGCCCGATAACACCAGTCTAGATCTTCAAAATACATGAAATACCTCTCGTCGAGGTAACCGATCTCATCAACTGTTTCCCTTCGAGTCAACATGCATGCTCCAGTCAGATGTGATACTTTCCTGACCCGGGAATCAGTGTCAACGAAATAGAGTGAAGGAAATAGCTTGCTCAAGTTCTTTACGGTGCTCTCTGATATGAAGTTGAACAAAAACTCGAGAAATGTCAGTTTCTGGAAAATATACCATAAACTCGGAAATTTCTTGTAAACCGGTCGAAGTACACCAGATTCGTTGTACATCAAAGGACCGATAATTCCCACATCTTCATGAGTGTTGATAAAATCGTAAAGCATATTCAATGAGTTCGGTTCCAAAATCGTATCAGGATTCAGGAACATGATATATTTACCCCTGCAAATTGAAATAACCTGATTATTAGCATGCGCAAATCCCCTGTTGACCGAATTTTCAACGGTGATTACATCAGGATATTTCTCCTTGACCATCTGTATACTTCCATCTGATGAATTGTTATCAACAACAAAAGTCTCATAGGTCATCTTCCATTCGTTCGAATATATCGAATCAAGGCATTTATCAAGAAAATCTTTCGTATTCCAATTTACTATTATTATCGAAAGATCCAGGTCTGCTTTCTTGGAAAACAATGATTTCTTCCTGGGTTTCTTCACCTTATTACTGTACATCTGCTGTATCTCTTCATATGTCCTGGAGGTAATCTCCGCTGTTTTCTTCCAGTTGAATTCAAGGACCCTCTTGAGCCCTTTTTCCCTGAGTGTCGACCTTAATTCCTCGTCATTAATTACTTTATTTACACCTTCGACAATACTGTCTATACTGTATGGATCTATCAACAACGCTGCATCCCCGACAACTTCGGGTATTGATGACGTGTTAGATGTTACTACTGGTGTTCCACAGGACATTGCCTCCAGCGGGGGTAAACCGAAACCCTCATACAAAGATGGATATACGAAAATCTCTGCACAATTATATATTGTTACAAGATCGTTCAATTCGACAAATCCTGTAAAAATAATACTTCGATGCAGATCAAGGGAATCTACTAATTGGAAAATCTCCTTGTACTTCCAACCGATTGCACCCACTATGACAAGACTGTGAGGTAATCCCTTTTTTTTCAAACGATTATATGCATGAATCAGCCTGACAAGGTTCTTTCGGGGTTCAATCATACCCACATATAGAAAATAAGGACTCGAAATATTAAAAGTCTTCTTGAGGTGCGTCCTGTAATCTTCCTTGTTATCAATAGGTCTGAATATTTCATCTACTCCAAGATAGATAACCTTGATCTTCTCCTCTGGAATATCATAATATTTTACGAGATCCCTTTTTGTATTGTAGCTTACTGTTATGATCGCATCGCTCCGCTTCAATATCCGGGGAAGAATATACTTGTAATGGAGGATCATTATCTTTCCATGGGTTTCGGGATGCAAAATAGGGGTTAAATCGTAAATCGTGTTGATGTAACGCGTATCCTTTATCTTGGTCAATGAACCTGTCGGTGAAGTAAAATGAATAATATCTAGAAGTTCATGCTTCAACTGCCGTGGAAGTATCAAATTATGCCAGAGAAAATTACTGAAACGAAAATTCTTCAGAGGATAAATAAAACTGTTCTCTATCCTCTCCGGGGATATGTTATCTATGTTGTTACTGATAATGTGATATTTGTTGTTCCCCTTTTCCTTCGGTATCCGCCTGGATAAATTCGATGCATAGGTCCAGACCCCTCCCATCTTGTCATTTATAAAAGCATAACTTATTCCAAGATCCATATATCAACTCATCTGTATTTAGATATCAATGCATTCAATGCTTCTTTGAAACCATGTTCTTTAAGGTAATTCATGTAGATTATGCTCCTGGGTAAACTACCCCAGGATATAGAAAATTTATCCCTGTAATCTGGAGCTCGATAAGGTGCCCTACACCAGTCTCTTAAAGATTCTGTCGTGAATTCAAAATTGAATCTCTTTTTAGCATATTCATATGCCCTCTTCCGCATTTTTGAAGCCTCTTTTTCTGAATCCCTGATTTCCAGGATCTTTTTTCCCAAATCCTTGTATTTATTGGGTTCAACTGTATAACCAAGCTTATCTGCTTCAATAATATTTGAAAGTTCACATAGGCGAGTTGTTAGAACAAGCGCTCCGCTAAATAACCACTCCAGAAGCCTGTTTCGACTCCCGAAAATGGCTTCATAACTGAATTTATCTATTGATATGGCAACATCAGCTTCTTTCAAATAACGGGTAACATCTTCAGCAGGAACATACCCCTTGAATATAAACCTACCCTTGTATTTAGACTTTTCTACCAGCTCCAAAAACTTTGGATAAGTTTTTTCATCATGTCCTTTAATAACTCCACCAAGTGATACAAATTTAATGTTCTTAAACTTCTTCATGGCATATTCCAAACCATGAAACAAAGTCTCCACATCTGCCCAGGTGTTGTATCCTCCGGACCAGAGTAAAACAAAATCATCCTCCCCAACATCCACACCTCGTAAAACCTTATCTTTTTTTAAACCTTTTACTTTAAAAAATCCGCACGGTATTTTGTGGCAAAACTCATAATCCGCCGTCTTTTTATTCAATCTACCCACTGCACCCAGTTCGCCGATTAAAGCATATTTCTGATTGTCAGAAAGTACCGAAAATTTATCTCCCCTTAAAAGGGAAGGAAATTCCTGATTCCAGGAATATTGAAGGTGAAAATCATTATTGGTAGACTGGGCTTTTACCTGCGCTTCAGCCATTGCATGACCGAATAAATCTATCCAGAGAGGTTTCTCTTCAAAAAGCTGGGAGGCCAAATAAGCAGGATAATGAGTAACACCAATAATGCAATCAGGATCAAATTTATTGCAAATCTCCTCGATCCTTTTCCTCTGGTGAATTACATCCCTTCGAAGTGAATAATAAGTCATCCCTTCAACTTTTTCCTTCCTCTCTTCTTCACTTCGATCAACTTCAAGGGTTGGCATCCTGGCACATACCAGACAAACATTGTGGGAATCCTTTATCAAAGGCTGTGTAAACTGCCATGTCCTGATTCCGGGTGCGAATTGCTTCTGCCCTTTATCGAATGGCAAGGGATCATATCCGAGGATAAAGATCTTGCTCATCAATTCTTGCTTATATGGTTTATATCTGTGAACAAAACAAAGAGAAGTTTAGCAATCCCACCTTTAATTGTCAATCAACTACAACAAGGAAAACATATTATATTTACCTGTTAAATGGGAAAAAAAAATTTAATTCACATGTATAAATATGAAATGAATTCTCCTTGACTGTTGGTGGATTTGTGCTAATATTTATATCGGTTCAAGTTTCTTTATGGATTTTATCATCAGGAGGTTTTCCGCATGTCCGGACATTCAAAATGGCATTCGATTAAGCATAAAAAAGGTAGGGAAGATGCAAAAAGGGGAAAGATATTCACCAAACTAATCAGGGAAATAACTGTTGCTGCTCGCATCGGTGGTGGTGATCCTGGAGCAAATCCGAGATTGAGGACTGTTATCACTGAAGCTAAAGCACAAAACATGCCCGCAGAAAATATCACCAGAGCTATCAAAAAAGGCACTGGTGAACTCGATGGTGTCTCATATGAAGAAATCAGCTACGAAGGATATGGTCCCGCTGGCGTTGCCATCATGGTTGACGTTCTGACCGACAACAAAAAAAGAACTGTTTCAGAACTGAGATATATCTTTTCAAAATCTGGAGGGAATCTGGGGGAAACTGGATGCGTTACATGGATGTTTAAAAAATGCGGTTTGTTCCAGATACCCGTTGAGCAGATCGGTGAAGATGAACTCCTCGAAATCGTAACAAATGCTGGAGCAGATGATATGACCACCGAAGAAGGATACTATAACATAATATCTCCCCCCGAATCCTTTGGTGATGTTTTTAAAGAACTGGAAGATAAAGGTCTAAAACCAGAAGTTGCCAGATTGACAATGGAACCAACAAATTATGTTGATATCACTGACGAAAAATCTGCCTCTCAGGTTCTCAGGATCATGGATGCACTGGATGACCAGGATGATGTCCAGCAGGTTTACTCCAACTTCGATATAGATGACAGCATCCTTAAAAAGCTGGAAGAAGACTAAATCAAAATGATCGTTTTGGGTATTGATCCCGGTAGCAGGAGAACCGGCTTCGGTATTCTCGGTGAGGAGCCAAACAGGGTTAGAACAATCGATTATGGTACAATCAAGCTCGATTCAAAAAAAAACTTCCCTGAGAAACTAAAAAAAATTAGTGAAACTTTAACCACTCTGATCAAAAAACATAATCCGGATTTTATTGCGATAGAAGACTGCTTTTATGCCAAAAATGTTAAATCAGCCCTGAAACTCGGACATGTCAGGGGTGCAATCATTTTGACTGCTGTAAAAGAAAATCTGGATGTTGCAGAATATACTCCTCTCGAAATAAAAAAAGCAGTTACAGGTTACGGTAGGGCCGATAAAGGACAGGTTCAACAAATGATGAAAATTCTGTTGAATCTTACAGAAATCCCCAAACCGGATGACTCCGCAGATGCCCTCGCATGCGCCTATTGCCATATAGCAACCTACAAATTAAAGAATAAAATTAGCAACATTTCACAACTGATATGATAGCTTCAATTAAAGGTATTATTCAATCAAAATCAATGAATCACATTATTGTTGATGTCGGCGGAGTTGGTTTCTCGGTGAGCATACCATTCTCCACATATCAGGCACTCCCGAAAGAAAATAACCAGGTCTTTCTTCTGATCCATACTCATGTCAGTGAAGGCGCCATTTCTCTCTATGGATTCCTAAAAGAA
>Ga0272441_10007763_pt1 | contig 17301 bp, 12 predicted proteins | sample SSMProp6N_FD_193582 | JGI IMG/M metagenome (GOLD analysis project Ga0272441, IMG submission 193582) | Marine sediment archaeal communities from Little Sippewissett salt marsh, Falmouth, MA, United States - SSM-Prop-6N | ecosystem: Environmental > Aquatic > Marine > Wetlands > Sediment ...
TAATATAGCCGAGCATCAACACTCTCCGAGTTCTTGGGTCTTGAACAACGGCAGGGACCAGTTGGTCCGGATGCTTGGAATAATCGATGGTCATAATCGGCTCCTTAAACAGTTATACGCACAGGAATACCCCGGTTGTTCAATCCGTCCTTTACATCCCGTATGCGCATTTCCTTGTAGTGAAATATTCCGGCGGCCAGGGCTGCATCGGCTTGGCCCTCCGTGAACACCCGGACAAAATCCTCCAGGCTGCCCGCCCCACCCGAGGCGACAACCGGTACCGAGACCAGACGGGAAACGGTGCAGGTAAGTTCCAGGTCGAATCCCTGCCGGGTGCCGTCGGCATCCATGGAGGTGAGAAGGATCTCCCCGGCTCCCCGTTCCACTCCTTCGGTAATCCATTCCAGAGTCAAGCGATCCGTCATGCGGCTGCCTCCATGGGTGAATACCCTGGAGCCCTGGTCTGTATTCTTGGAATCCACAGCCAAGACCACACATTGGCTGCCGAATGCATAGGCCAGCTCCGTTATCAGTTGGGGGTGCTGGACGGCTGCCGAGTTGACGGTGATTTTGTCCGCTCCGTTTTCCAACAGGCGGCCGGCATCGGCAATGGAACCGATTCCCCCGCCAACGGTAAATGGAATATTGATTTCCCGGGAGATGCGTTTGGCCAGCTCGGCCATGGTCTCCCTGGATTCCAGGGTGGCCGTTATATCCAGAAAGACAAGCTCATCCGCACCTTCACGGGAATAATAGGCTCCCAGCTCGACGGGATCACCGGCATCCTGCAGTCGCTTGAAGTTGACTCCCTTTACCGTGCGTCCGTTCTTGATATCCAGACAGGGTATGATGCGTTTTACCAGCATAGCGTGCTCCGTTGTCTACCCGCTGTTCAGCCGGGATAGCTCATCCAAGCTGATTCGCTTTTCATATATGGCTTTTCCGACGATTGCGCCGGGGATTCCGGCTTCCGCCAAAGCCTGCAGATCCCGAATATGCGACACTCCGCCGCTGGCGATGATCTTGAGACCGGGGAACCGATCCTTCATGGCCTTGTACAGGGGAAGGGCCGGTCCCCTCAGCATCCCATCCCGGCTGATATCCGTCGATATCACCTGGGTGATCCCCTGTCGCCGCCACACCTTGAGGAAGTGGAACAGGGAAACATCGGCTGTCTCTGCCCAACCTTTTACCGCAATTTTGTCGCCGTGAACGTCGGCTCCCAGGATGATGCGGGAGCTTCCCCAACGTTCCAGCCAGCCTTTCACCCGTTCCGGGTTCTTTACAGCAATGCTTCCGGCGGTTATCAGGGCCGCTCCTGCCTGAAAGGCGGACTCCGCATCGGCGTCACTATAGATGCCTCCTCCCCAATCCACCTCGAGAGCGGTTTCCCGGCAGATGCGTCGCAGCACGTGCAGATTTTTTGGGCTTCCCTCCCGTGCTCCATCCAAATCGACCATATGCAGCCGTTTGAAGCCGAAGGATTCAAAGGTCCGAGCTTGGGCAAGCGGCTCCTGGGAATAAACTCTCTTGGTTTTGAAGTCTCCTTCAGATAAGCGGACGCAGCGTCCGCCCATGAGATCTATAGCCGGTATGATTTCCATATGAGCTCTCTCTAAGTCGGATCTGTGTTCACCAAAAAATTATTGAGGATCAGCTCCCCCACGGTTCCGCTTTTCTCCGGATGAAATTGAAGAGCATAGAAGTTGTCCTTCTGAAGCCCGGCGCTGAAACGCAGGCCGTAGTCACACTCCGCATTGGTCTGGGCACAGATTTCAGCATAGTAGCTGTGCACGAAGTACACGTAGCTGCGGGCGGGTACGGATTCGAACAGCGGCCCCCTGGCAGCATCCAGGGTGTTCCAGCCCATGTGGGGAACCTTTAGCCCGCCGGGAAAACGCTTGACCTGGACGGCAAATACACCGATTCCGGTTTTCTCGGCCTCCTCGGACGCGCTGCACAACAGCTGCAGGCCCAAACATATCCCCAAGACCGGTTGAGTCAAGTTCGGCAGCAGCTTGTCCAAACGGCTTTGTTTCAGGTAGGACCAGGCGCTTGCGGCATGGCCGACACCAGGGAAAATAACCCGGTCCGCTTTACGGATGCGTTCCCAGTCCGAGGTGACGGAGGCTCGAAAACCGCAGCGTCTGACCGCTTCTTTTACCGATTGGGTATTCCCGGCGTTGTAGTCGATGATGGCTATATCCATCTCAGGCGTCTCCCATTATACGGTCAAAGAACCCTTGCTGGATGCCGGGGCTTCTGTTCCGGAGGTTTTTCGAATTGCTTGACCCAAGGTCCGTGCCAATCCCTTGAAGAGCGCTTCCGCTTTGTGGTGATCGTTCTCCCCTTCGGCCTGAATGTGCAGGGCCGCCAGGGCCGAGTCGCTGAAGGACTTGAAAAAGTGCTCGAACATTTCCGTGGGCACGTCTCCGATTTGTTTCCCGGAAAAGGATACATTCCACTGAAAAGCCGGTCGTCCGGAAAAATCCAGTGCAATCCGGGCCAAGGATTCGTCCATGGGAAGCAGGAAACCGTAGCGTTCTATGCCGGATTTCGTTCCCAGAGCTTCCTTGAATCCTCTACCCAGAACCAGGGCGGTATCCTCAATGGTGTGGTGGGCATCCACATGCAGATCCCCCTTCACCGTCAACCGGATATTGCAGCCGCTGTGAACGGCGATTTGAGTGAGCATGTGGTCGAAGAATCCCAATCCGGTGCTGATCTCCGCCCTGCCTTCTCCATCCAGTTCGAGCTGCAGGTCGATGTCCGTTTCGCCGGTCTTCCTCGTGATATGCGCTTCTCTTGCCGTTTTGAGCAGTGCGGTGCAGACCTGTTCCCACCCGGCGTAGCGGTTCTCTCGGGAGGAATCTCTCTTATCCAGGGGGAGGACGTACAGGGAATCCCGGGCGTAGAGGTAGAAGCTCCCCTGCGGATCGAAGAGACCGGCAAGCTCCGTCAATGTATCGTGCTCCGCTGCTCCTTCGCTGACCCGGCAGATCTGATCCACCGCCTGCTCGTTTTCCAGCAGGCGGATTATCCTATCCCGGTCCGCCGATTTTTCGCCGTCCACCAGCAACGATATCTGTATCCCCCGATCCTTCAGTTGAACGAGAGAGCGGACTACCCGCGGCCTCAATTCTCCCTTCCCCTCTGCAAGGGCGGAATGGTGGATTAAAAGACGCTTAACCATGATCGTACTCCTTGAGGGCCGTAAGCAGTGTTTCGTTCTCCCGGGGGCTGCCCACGGTAATTCTGAGACACTCGTCACAATACAACTCGCAGCTGCGGTCGCGCACCGCGATGCCTCTGCTTTTCAGGAAGGAATGGAGCGCGGCCGCCTGCCTGACGCGGACAAGGAGGAAGTTGGCCTGGGAGGGGAAGACCTGTTCCACACAGGACAGTTCCACAAGGGCAGCAGCCAGCTGTTCCCGCAGACCGATCAGGCGCCGGATTTGATCGACCCTTTCCTTGGGTTTCCGCAGAACCCTGCGGGCCGCTGTTTGAGCAGCCCGGGAAAGATTGTATGGGTACTTAATTTTATCCATTACCCCAATGACCCGTTTGTCTCCCAGGGCCATTCCGACCCTCATTCCGGCCATACCCCAGGCTTTGGAGAAGGTGCGCAGGATGATCAGATTGGGGGCAGCGGAGAGGTTTTCCAACATCCCGCTTTGGTCGGCAAAATCGATATAGGCTTCGTCCACAACCACCAAACCGGGGCTCATTTCGGCGCAGCGGAGTATGCTTTCCGGATTCATCAGATTTCCTGTGGGATTGTTGGGTGAACAGAAAAAGGTGATGCGTGCAGCGGATATTTTCGCGAGCAGGGGCTCGAGGTCAATAGAAAAATCCGGCTGGAGCGGAACTTCCAACACCCGAACGTTGTTTACTGTCGCCGCTACTTTGTACATTCCGTAGGTAGGCGGCTGGATTATAATTGCATCCTGGACCGGTTCGCAGAAAGCACGAATGAGCAGATCGATCGCCTCATCGCTTCCGTTGCCTACAAAGATTTGTTCCGGTTCTATTCCGAGCTCAGAGCCCAGCTCGTCTTTGAGCAGGGTCTGGTGGGGATCGGGGTAGCGGTGGTTTTCCCCTCCAAGGAGCGAGCCCAGGGAGTTCTCATTGGCATCCAGCAGCAGTGCGTCTTCAGGTTCGAACTCATCCCGGGCGGAGCTGTAGGGTGTAAGCCGCAGGATGGATGGCCTGGGACTGGGCAGATCAGGGCTAAGGGATCTCGCTCTTGTGCCTGCCTGTTTAGCTCTTATTAATACGGCGTTTTGGTGGGCCGAAAGCCCCTCCGCCCGGGCCATGACTTCCACGTGAGGCCCAAGTGCGGCCAGGCCTTGGGGAGAAATGCGCTGCACCGTCATGTACTTGCGGAAGGAATCCAGGGTGATTCCGCTGTAGCTGCGGGCGCTCCCTCCGGTTGGCAGAGTATGGTTGGTGCCCGAAGCGTAGTCCCCCAGGGATTCCGGACTGTAGTGTCCCAGGAATACAGAACCGGCGTGCTTAACCCGCTCCAGTACACTCTCCGCATCGCTCAAGGATAGAATGAGGTGTTCCGGGGCGTAGTGATTGATCCAATCGGTTATTTGGTGTCGGCTCTTCAATACAGCTGCAAATCCCGACTTTAGAGATTGTAGAGCGATGTCCTTCCTGGGCAGTGCCGGCAGTTGACGTTCCAGTTCCCGGCGTACCGCCTTTGGCAGTTCGGGATCGTCCGTCAGCAGTATCACCTGGCTGTCCGGGCCGTGCTCCGCTTGGGACAGCAGGTCAGCGGCGACATAGCATGGATCAGCCGAAGAGTCTGAGGCAATCATCACTTCGCTTGGACCGGCCGGCATATCGATGCTCGTCCCTTCCATCTGAACAAGGAGTTTGGCGGTATTGACCCAGCTGTTGCCCGGGCCGAAAATTTTGTCCGCCTTTGGAAGAGACTCGGTGCCGTAGGCCAGAGCGGCCACTGCCTGGGCACCTCCCGCTTTGTAGATGCGCGTGATTCCGCAGACATCCGCCGCATAGAGGATGGCCGGATGGATGCTGCCATGCCGCGAGGGGGGGGTGGCCAGAATAACCTCTTTGCAGCCGGCGAGAAAGGCGGGAATACCCAGCATGAGGACGGATGAAAACAGAGGTGCCGACCCCCCGGGGACATACAGCCCCACTCTCTCCAGGGGCAGGACGCGCTGCCAGCATTCCACTCCTTCCTGGGTGAAGATATGAACGCAGGCGGAAATTTGAGCTTGATGAAAAGCCGTAATGTTGGCAGCAGCCACGGCGACGGCTTCCTTCAATTCTGCAGGAATTTTTTCGGCTGCGGCTTTCCGTTCTTCATCGTTCACCCACAATTCCGTCGATTTCACCCGATCAAAGCGGCGGGTGTATTCCTTTACCGCCTCATCTCCCCTCCTGCGCACGTCGGAAAGAATAGTCTTCACCTGTTCCGGATCGGCTCCCCGATCGTAGAGGGGTCGTTGAAGCAGTACTTTCATGGTATTCGGTTCCGGGTACGAATAGACCGGAAAATCAGCATTGCTCAGCATAACGGATCCTCGTCAATACATGATCTTTTCGATGGGAGTAACCAGGATGCCCTGTGCCCCCAGCTGGTCCAGCTGTTCAACGATGTTCCAAAAATCATCTTCATGGACGACCGAATGGAGAGAACTCCAGCCTTTTTCCGCCAGCGGCATAATCGTTGGACTTTTCATCCCCGGGAGGATGCGAACAATATCCGCCAGTTTGGAGTCGGGAGCGTTGAGCAGGATGTACTTGTGTTTTGCCGCACGCTGCACCGCTCTTATGCGCACCAGCAGTTTGTCCAGTATGGCAGTTTTTTCTTCGGTTAGATTTTCCGCCGCCGTCAACACAGCGGTGGAGTGGAGAATGGTTTCCACCTCTTTGAGATTGTTGTGCAGCAGCGTGCTTCCTGAACTGACCAAATCACAAATCGCATCGGTCAGTCCGATAGCAGGTGCAATCTCTACAGATCCGCTGATTTCATGGATATCAGCCTTCACCGCCTGTTCCTCCAGATAGCCCTTGAGAATGTGGGGGTAGGATGTGGCAATCGTCTTTCCCTCCAGATCCTCGAGGCCGCGATAGTCAAAAGCGGCCGGAACGGCAATGGCGAGTCTGCAGGCGGCGAATCCCAAATTCTCCACAATACGTAAAGGGAAGCCCTTTTCCTCCACTTCATTCCTTCCGACTATCCCGATATCGGCCACACCGTCATGAACATATCCCGGGATGTCATCGTCCCTGAGAAAAAAGAATTCCAGGGGAAAATTGTAGGCAGGGGCCGTCAGTTGTTGAGCACGGGAGTTGAAGTCGATGCCGCAGGCTTTGATCAAGGCTAATGAAGGTTCGCAGAGGCGGCCCTTTTTTTGTACGGCCAATCGCAGTACGCTCATAATCACTCCTTTAAATAAAAAAAACCTCCATCCCACGGAATGGAGGTTTCAAAGGCTTCGTTTTACGGCTATATCACCATCGACCTTCCATGGGTTGCGGGGGGAGAGTTCGGTGGTGATGCAATACAATCATTGATAGTTCTCGCTTGTCCTTGTCTTTAAAAAATAGCTAGAAAACAGTTTCTCGTCAAGTGTTGTAGCTGACCTGCCACCATGAGTTGGGCCTAGTATGCGGGGGCCACGCAATGATGTGCCAAGACTGGAATTGACATGCTGTATGGGATTGGCTATATATATAGAAAGAACGGGCGTATAGTCTGCCGATTTCGGCCCTAGTAGCTCAGCAGGATAGAGCAACGGTTTCCTAAACCGTAGGTCGGACGTTCGAGTCGTCTCTGGGGCAAACCTACATCTTGTTTGATCGCTGCAATATCAATACTCGCCTTTCATAGTTCCTTAGCAGGGAGCCTCTACTGTTCCATCCGGCCTGCCGGTGTACCGGGCTCGATATCGACGTGTTTGCTCAGGGCACGTTCGAGTTGAAGCAGTCGCGGTAGATTCTCCAGGTTCCGTCGGGCTGTCGTTTGAAAATCGTTAAAAACTTGCCTTCCACCCGAACCGCTTTTCCCTCCACCTCGCGCTCAGAATCGTAGGTACCACGGGCATATGCCCAGCTTCCGGCCACGACGATCTCTTCCGGGTAGATGTTCATCGATGAGACACTGCCGGAGGTAAACGCCTTGGGAACGACCTCGTCCAGAACATCTTTACTCCTGGCCGGTGCGCCCGGAGGCATCTGGATGCCCTCCTCGTCCCAAAGCGAGAGCCAGACCTCGTAATCACCAACGACCCGGGCCGTACTGTAGATATTCCAGATCACCCGAATCCTCTCCACGTCGGCTTCCGATCCTTCCTCGGGCGTCGTGACACAGCCGGGCACAAAGAGCAAGGCCACGGCTACCAATGCGATGAGACCACTGACAGAGCGCTTTTTCATGCGTTCCTCCTTGAAAAAAGCCTGTTCGCTAGATTCCCTCAATCGTAGTGGGGCGGCGTTTCATAATCGTTTCACACGGCGTTTCAATGGGAATTATTTTGCATTCGGGTCGCCGCATACGGTAGAATAGGAACACCATGGCCAGAACGTTTAACATAGCTGTGCTTGTCATCGCCATCCTGCTGTTGCCCATGGCGCAAACCCGGGCGGATGGCGGGTACTTCAGCCGTCGATCCGTTGCGGTGAGCGCGGACCAGCGGGCGATCATCATCAAGAACAACGACGAAGTCAGCATGACCCTTTCCACGGGCTATACCGGAGACGGGGGAGACTTTGGCTGGATCATACCCACTCCGGTTCCCCCGGGTATCGATGATGTCTTTGAAGCCGGTCAGAACGGAGAGCGAGCCTTCCAGATGCTCGATGAATACTCGGCCCCCGAGGTCTATGTGTCCAGCGGCTGCTTTCTGCCGGGAACCGAAGTGCATACCGCCGACGGTCCCCGTGCCATCGAAACGATCCAGGTGGGTGCCCGAATCTATGCGCAGGACATGGACTCGGGCAAATGGGTTCTTGCACAGGTATATGAGCAGGGAGCCTATCAATACAAGGGTGATATCGTGACCGTCCAGATTGGATCCCGAACGATCCAGGCCACGGGGAACCATCCCTTCTACGTGCTGAAGGGGGATCGACTGGCCTCCCGGCCTGAGCCCCAAGAGATCTCTGAGGTGGAACGGATCATACAGGGGTCGGGGCGATGGGTAGAGGCCCGCGATCTTGCCGTGGGGGATGTGCTGAAGACCAAGAACAGAGGGAACTTGGCCATCACCCGGCTGTCCAGCCGTGATGAACGGGCACTCGTGTACCATCTCCAGGTCGATCCTCATCACAACTACGCCGTGCACCAAAGCGGCGTCCTCGTGCACAACGGTGGTTCCAAAGATGAAGCAGGGGGCCCCCCGCCGGCGAAAGCCGGTGTCAGGGTATACGGGACGATCACCTTGGAACACTACGAGGTGAGCATACTGGGAGCCGGCTCGGCTGCTGCCCTGCTGAACTGGCTTGCAGAGAGGGATTATCAGGTCGATCCGAGTGCCGAAAGGATCCTTGACAGCTATATCCGAAAGCAATGGGTTTTCGTGGCGGTCAAGCTCAATCCAGGGGAGAAACGGGTCTACGAAAACGAATACCTTCCTCCCCTCACCATCAGGTATGAGGTCGGCAGAAAACGCTTCTACCTAAAGAATCGTTCCGACAGGCTCGTCTTTCCTCTTCGCATCTCTGCGGTCAGCACCAGTGATACGGTTGGCATCACCCTGTACGTGATCGCGGACAGTACGGTTCAATCGTCCAATATGCCAACCGCACAGCTGAGCTTCCAGAACAGCCGTTCCGAATGGTTCGATCCCGAGCAATACCTGGACAGCTGCATAGAGAAGACCCTGGCGGATCTGGAGGGCGGTCTGGTTGTGTTGTTTGGCGGGCAGCTGCGCCGGCGTGAAGAACGTCAGATCATCAATCGGATGCTGAGCACTCCCTTCCCGGAAGATGCCACCATATACCTGACCCGATTGGAGACCCGGATGGATCCCGCCTCCATGACCGAGGATATCGAGCTTGAGCTCGATCGCCAGCCGATAAATTTTCGGGTCCGGGTGCGCGCTGAGGCTGGATACGGCACGGAACTGATTATGGCAGCTGAAAATGGAGATACAGGCAGGGTGCGGTCGTTGCTGGCGGCGGGCAGCGACCTGGAGGCCAGGGATGAGAATGGATTGACCGCCCTAATGTGGGCGATAAGGGAGAGGCACAGAGAAACGGCAGAGCTGCTGCTGGCGGCCGGAGCCGATGTCAACGCCAGGGACTTGGACGGCCAGACAACCCTGATGTGGGCAGCCTATGAAGGACACCTGGACATCGCTCAGGCCCTGCTGCGCATCGGGGCAGACGCCGAAGGGGAAAATGATTCTGATGCTACAGCAATGCAGTTAGCGGCCTGCTCGGGGCAAGTGGAAATTGTCGAACTTCTGCTGGCGGAAACCGTGGACCCGACCGGAGCAACCAAAGCAGCTTCTCTCATGTCGGCAGCCAGCAATGGGCACACTGGTGTGGTATCGGTCCTGCTTGAGGCAGGGGTGGACGTGGATGTGACCGACAAGTACGGCCGGACCGCGTTGATAGAGTCGGCACGGCTGGGTCATCGGAATGTCGTGGAAACCCTGTTGGACTCGGGAGCGAATGTAAATGCCCGTACCAGGGCGTGGGGCACGGCACTGACGGCCGCAAGCTGGAGAGGTAATGTTCAAACGGTCCGCTTGCTCCTGGAGGCAGGGGCGGATCCGAACATAGTAACCGCGGGTCGCAAAACCGCCCTTATCAACGCTGCCTCACAGGGACACCCTGAAGTCGTGCGGCTTCTTTTGGAAGCAGGCGCCAACGTTAGGGATCGATTATTCAAGGCAGCCCTAAAGTCCGCCAGAGAGAAGAACCACTTTGCCGTCGTCGATCTGCTTGTGGAGGCCGGGACGGAGGATTAAAGAAAAGGCTGAGCGGGGCCGCCGCCTGCCGGTCTGTTATCCTGATCACAAACAGCTTCCCAATCCGCAGGTGGGACGTTCGAGTCGTCTCTGGGGCAGGGGCAGCCGACAGGGTAGAAATCCAGCCGTATCAATCGCGCGATTTCGATTGCGCTGAGAGTTCCTCCAGATCCATTTTCAGCTGCATAATGAGCTCGCCGTAGCTTGCAAAATCGCCCTGCTGCAGTTTCTCGAGCGCGGCATCGTAGTTCTCCAGGGCTTGCTCGATAAGCCTGCTGATGTCTTCAATGGACGGTAGGGCGGTCGCTGGAGTCTCCTCGGCAAGAGCCACTCTCGTGCCGGAGCTGCCGAAGACCTGGCCGAGCGCCTCCTCCAGAGTAGGGGCAAATCTAAGCCGGTCCTGATAGGCGACTATAATGATCTTCAATTCAGGCAGTTGACTGTTGGCGGACACGAGGTACACGGGCTCCACGTATATCAGTGAGTCCTTGATCGGTATCACGAGGAGGTTGCCCCGGATGATATCGGATCCACTCTGGCTCCAGAGTGTGAACAGCTGGGAGATTTCGCTGTTTTGATCGATCCGCGACTCGATCTGCAGCGGTCCGAAAATGAGCTTCTCTTTCGGGAATTGATACTCGATCATCTTTCCGTAGGTATCCGGGTCGGAAAACGCGGCTATCCATGACACCATGTTGTTCTTGTTGGTTGGCGTAAAAGGAAACATGAGGACGTACTGTTCCGGGTTCTCGAGATCGGGGAAGCTGTTGATGATGTAGTACGGGATCATGTCTGCCTGGGTGTCGCCGTAGATTTCCTGGGGCGTGGCCCACATATCCTCCTTGTTGTAGAAGACCTCCGGGTCGCTCATGTGGTAGGTCTCATAGATGCCGGCCTGAACCTTGAACATATGGTAGGGGTACCTGATGTGCGCGCGCAGCCCCAGCGGCATCTCGTCGATATCCTTGAACAGGGCCGGAAAGATCTTTCTGTACGTTTGAATGAGGGGATCCTGCTTGTCGATGACGTAGAAGGTCACCTCCCCGTTATAGGCATCAACCGTGATCTTGAGCGAGTTGCGGATATAGTTGTAGCCTTCCGCTGTGGGAGTGGAGTAGGGATACATATTCGTGGTCGTGTAGGCATCGCATATCCAGTAAAGCCTTCCTTCATCGACCACCATGTAGGCATCGGGGTCGTAGAGCAGGAAGGGCGCGATCTTGGGCACGCGCTGCTGCACGCTCCTATACATCATGAGCTTGCTGTCGGGCTTCAGATAGTTGGTAAACAGTATCTGCCAGTCTTTCAAACGAAGCGCGATCAGAAGTTTTCTGAAAAAACTCTTGATTTCTATGCCGCCGGAGCCCTGATAGCTGGTGAAGACGTTTGCAGAGCCCTTGGGATAGTCGAACTCCTCCAGCTTGGTGTTGGCTATCACGTACTCTGTCGTTCCCTGGCCGTAGTAAATTTCGGGTCTGTCGATTTTGAGGGGGACGGACACCTTGGGCGGGATATCTTTTATTAAGAACACAGGAAGCCCTTCTGAACCTTTTTCATTGACAGGGGACATGACCAGTCCGTACCCGTGTGTATATTGGAGTCTCTGATTGACCCATGTCTTCGCCGTCTGTGGGAGCTGATCGTAGTTCAGCTCCCTCGCCGACAGCATCACCTGGCGGAAATCTTCGCCAAAGCGGTAGCGATCGACGTTGACGTGGCTGAAGTCGTAGTACAGCCTGAACTCCTGGAGCTGCTTGTAGGTGGTCTTCAGGGGCCGTTCATCCCAGATGCGAATGTGTTTGGTGGCCCCGGTTTTCGGAGAAAAATCGTCTGCAGAGAGAGTGTCGGATACCGGAAAGGGTCTCACGGCGATATCCTGCAGGTTGTACCCTCTCCTGGTAAACTCGATATTGTGGTTGATGTAGGGAAGTTCCTTCTGAAGCTGGTTCGGAATCACGGAAAATTGCTGAACGATCCCGGGTATAATTCCGGTAATCAACACAGCGCTACCAATCAGAATACCGTAGCCGATGAGTAACGGCTTGAAGCGTCGTTTGGAGGTGCCGAAGCCTATCAGGACCGCTATGAACAGTGCGATGGCGATCATGACGTAGTAGGCCAGGCGCATTACTTTTTCGTCCTTATAGGTAGCTCCGAAGATGATCCCTCTTGGTGAGAGAAGCAGGGAGTACTCTTTCAACCAATAGTGCCAGGCAATCAGGATACTGATCAGCAGAGCCAGAAGCAGCAAATGCCTGGTAGCCCGTGTATTGACCTTGAGTTTCTTGTCCGAGTAGGTGACGTTCCCTGATATCAGGTACAGCAGGCCTACGATCGCGGTCGTCAGCACGACGACGCCCAGGCTCCAGTTCTTTAAAAACGCGAAAAAGGGAAGAACAAACACGTAGAAAGAAACATCTCGCTGGAAAAGCGGATCTACGGTATTGAAATCCGTGCGATGCAGGAGCTTCTGCAGCAACTCCCAACGGTTGCTTCCGGTTCCAGCCAAGATCACGCCTAGAAGCAGTAGTACCACAATGGAGATCGAAACCGCGGTTTTCCTGTTTATCTCAATCTGGGTCCCCTGCGAGAGCTCGGCAGGAATGCCCGGTTGCGATTGCGGTGGACGTGGAATTTTGAGCGCTTGAATGCCTCCCTTTCTGAAGACCACGGCAAGGTTTAAGCCGCCAAAGAGCAGGAAAAGCACGAAGAAGGCAAACCAAAGCCCGATCTTTGTGAATAAAATAGTGCTGAAGACACTGAGATAGGAAAGATGATCGAACCACAGCGCATCTAGCCATATCCTTGCCCCTGTAAAGAGAACGATAAGCACAACAATGATAATTCCGATAACGATCAGGATCTTGGTCCTTTTGGTCATTTGTTATTCCTCTCTGCTGGTGGTCTTTGGATTCTATCAGCTATCACCAATCAAAACTACGCCTTGGGGAAGAAGGATTGGCAAGCATTCACTTTTTATTACCAACTCCCAGCATTTTTCCTTTGGGCAGGGGGGAATGCTTTGCCTAAATGTACCACGAACCGCTGAAGTGAGAGTAAAGGAAAATTGTGCAGGCGAAGCGAACCCTGGTTCCGGCTGTGAATATGGTTGTTTTTGTGGATTCCCGGGCATCTAAGGTTGTGTAGAATTTGCACTCCGGCTGTAGACACCTATAATAGACAGTGTGCTTTGACCCGACGGCCAAGGAGGCGCGATGTCCGGTTCAATTCGTGGAATCATTACCGTTCTGCTGATGCTGCTGGTCACCTTCCCGGTGGTTTCGCTCACACCCCTGGCGGCCGAACGGGTGTTCTATCCCGAGCTGCGCACACCCCCGGGTATGGACGCTGCCGAAGCACTGTTCACCTTTGAGCAGATCCTGCTCGACCGGGGTTTCCGGGTGACCCGGCATGTGTACCAGGACGCACAAGCGGCGCTGATTATGGAAATCGTGGAAAATGAAAAGCCTCGAGACGAGCAACATACCCGAGGCCCGAGATACATCTTCGAGTTCGAGGTGTCGCCGGAGCTAATGGGGGAGATGATTCTCTGTTACGAGGCCCAATCCGGGGTGCTCGTGTTCGAAGCCGCCCGCTTCGAGGAGAGGTATGGAGGGTCCGGTTATGCCTCTTCCTTCGAACGTATGACAGATGAACTGCTGGAGGGCGTCATTCGTGATATCGAGGGGAGGTTGAAATGAAGCGGCTGTCCGTCGTGCTGGCCGTGGCTCTGCTGATCGTCTGCCCTGTTGCCGGGGTGGAGATAACCGGGGCCTACGTCGAGAGCTTTCTGGATTCGCTTCCCTACGGTCTCGTCTACTGGACGCGGAATGAAGCTGTACGTGTCCGGATCTCCCCGTCCTTCTCGACCGTGCAGATTGTCGAGGAGGATGGTACGGCGCGCTATGCCGTACAGGTGACAAGACTGGCCACAGCCGCGCGTCCCGGCAAGTTATCGTACGGTGATTCCCTCACCCAATACTTCTACTTGATTCCCGCGGCCGATGAGGCGCTGGAACTGTATGATCCGAGCGGTCGAGAGATACCACTCGGCGTGACGGGCAAACCGATCGCTCCTTCCGAGGAGGCCATCCGGGAGATGCAGAGCGCAATCTCCGAGTTCGCTCAACTTACGGCGAGGTACCGTTCGCTTCAACGGGACGACTCCGGTGGGCAGTTCTGGAGCTGGCTCGGGCTGTCGATCGTGATGAGCGGATTGACCGGGCTGAGCGTTTACGGCGCGGTGACCGAGCAGCCGCCGGACGCGCTGTACGCCGGCGCCAGTGCGGTCGGCTGCGGTTTGCTTGCGGGTTTCAGTGTAGCTTTGGCCATAGGGAATCTGAGGGACTATCGCCGCCAAATCAAAGAGCTGAGAGAGATTGAAGATCGACTGGAGAGGATCAACAGCGCACGTGCTGATGGGTAGAGAGGTTCCGCAAGCGCCCCGGGGTGCACAACGGGCGAACACCCCGGGGGCTCTACGGAAAAAATGAGGAGCTATGGCTTAGTTGGTTTTCAGCCTTCCCAGTGCGCTCTGCACGAGGTCGAAGTAATCCTTGAAGTCGGAGTTTGTCGCAGCGGTAACCGTGTCGGCCACCGACCACAGCTTGAGCCCGTCTGAGTTTTCCTCCGCCGCCCTGACCATCTCGGTCAGGGAGTACTGACCGCCGTTTTCTTCGATAAACGCTTCCATGGCTTCGATATTTCCGATCCAGGTTTGGCCGAAATCCCAGTAGCCCGGGGCATTTTTCTTGGTCAGGCCTCCGTAGGAAGTGGTCGTGACCGCAAGGGCCTCGCCGCCGAAGGCGGGCAGCACGGCGAATTTCCCGGCGCCGATGAGCGCGTAGTACGCTCTCATCGTGTCGTGATTACGCAGGATTGCCTTCTCCAGGTCCACATCGCCTGCGGGATTTCCGTTCTCATCCGCTTCCACGTAGGAGAGGGTGGTGCCGGTCGGGACGCCTGCATAGACCTTGTCGTTGTACAGGACGTATTTGGCAGCATGATACTCGCTTCCGTGGCTCATATACGAGACGGTATTCGCATCGGACCACTCGTCGCTCTCGATATCGACAAGGGCGAGGGTGTGGGGCAGAAACGCTTCGTCGACATCGACGCTCAAGCTTCCGTCTGACCCAACGGTCACAACGGCCTTTCCGACATAGCCCCCGTGCGTGTAGGCATATGCCTCTGCTCGCTGATCGGGGAGATAGGGTCCTGAGACTTCCCCCTGGTCACCCGACTCCCCCGAACCGCAGGCGACGAGCAGGAAGGACAGGGCAACGAGGAATGACAATAACAAAATTTTTTTCACTGGTAACTCCTTTTGCTTCGTATATAGCTGATATACTATACTATACTCTATACAAATACTCAGGTATAAAGTCAAGCCGTGAGACCGTGTCTACATAGTGTTCAATTGCAATAGTCAGTTATTGGTGCTCAGTAAAATGACGAATAGAATGATGCCCCCGAAGAAGCGGTGAATTTGCTGTTTGTTCCAGAACACCTATAATTGGTTGTATCCGTACGTAGGGTATCCGAGCGCGCCATCCGGAGCATAGCTCGTGCACCGGGCAGGGGGGGCATGAACCCGGCGCAGATGCGAATCCTTTAGGAGGCATTATGTCCACAGACAGTGATTCACCGATAGACTCGGAACACGGCCGGATACAAGCGATGCCGGGTTTGGCAGCTATAGGAGGGCTGGCCGCGAGTGTCCTGGGAGCAGTTCTCTGGGCTGCTGTTACCGTAGCCACAGAATTTCAGATTGGATTCATGGCAGTTGGTATGGGGGTGCTGGTCGGATTCACCGTCCGGTATCTCGGTCAGGGCGGCACGCCCTCCTTCGGAATCCTCGGAGCCGTCATTTCCCTGTTCGGTTGTCTGTTGGGAAACCTGTTCAGTCAGGTCGGGTTCTATGCTACAGAAAGCGGGCAGAGCTTGATCGACGCATGGACCTACCTCGATTTTGCTCAGATCCCCGCGGCTCTGGTGGAGTCGTTTCATCCCCTCGATGCCCTGTTCTACGTGATTGCCTTGTACGAGGGGTATCGGTTTTCCATAAACAAACCGGAAGCGCTTGTGCTTGTCGCAAAGACGACAGAATCGAACCACCTGGCCTCTTCGTATCCTCAAAACAAGAAGATACTGGCGGGTGTCGCTCTCGGTTTCTTCATCGTTTCACTCTCGGTGGTCCTCTACCTGCCCAACAGGAAGTTGTCAGTTCATTATCCATCAAGCGATGTGCTCCAGTGGCAAGGGGCAATCAGATGGGGGCGGGCGAACGGAACATGGCGCTACTGGCACCCCGAAGGCACCCAACAGGCCGTCATCAACTGGAAAAGAGGGTTTCGGGAAGGACCTGCCGAGTTCTACTACTCCGGCGGATCTATTTCGAGTGAGGAAAATTACCTCCACGATCTTCTTCACGGACCGCTGCGCCTCTACAGTGAAAGCGGAACCCTCTTGTCCGAGGGGCAGTACAGTTACGGTCGCATGTCGGGCCTGTGGATGGAGTATGAGGAAAGCGGCCGGTTGCTGAGCAAGGGTTCATATCACCTCGATCGCCAAACCGGAGATTGGCAGTTTTGGTTTCCCGGTGGAAGCAAAGCCTCTTGCGGTCGCTTTGAGCAGGGACAGACAGTTGGTTCGTGGGAGTACTACCATGAATCCGGGGAACTGCAGCGAATCTGCGAGTACGAGGCCGATGGGAGAGAAAAAATACTGAACAGCTGGGCTCCGGAGGGCAGCGTGGAGGTAGAGGACGGCAACGGTCACTATCGTTTGTATGGCGACGGGCCCGAAGTCGTCCTGCTTGAAGGACCGGTGAGCGACGGGTATAGGGTTGGAAGTTGGTTTTCCCGATATCCCGGAGGCTCTCTCAAGGAGCAGTTTCTCTATCGAGGCGAACAGATGCTGCTGGTATCGGCCTGGGGCCCGAAGGGCAATCAGATGGTCGCGAACGGATTCGGAGACTATGTCGAGTACGATACCCTGGGCCAGAAAGCTTTTGAGGCTCATTACGATAACGGCAGGATATCGGGGGCGGTCACAACATACTATCCCAGTGGCAACGTCTATCAAACCACCGAGTATGCAGAGGGAAAACCTGATGGCATGATAACCACCTACTATATTTCCGGCCAGAAAGAGATGCAAGGAATGATGGACGAGGGCACACCGGTGGGAGAGTGGAAATGGTGGCACGAAGATGGAACTCCCTCATCCTCTGTGTACTTCGAAGCTGGAAAGAAACAGGGAGATCAGTTGTTCTGGGAGTATGAAGAGCTGATTAAAACCGAAAAATACGAGAACGGGGAGCTGATCGAGACGGAACTGAAGT
>Ga0272441_10007764_pt1 | contig 17299 bp, 16 predicted proteins | sample SSMProp6N_FD_193582 | JGI IMG/M metagenome (GOLD analysis project Ga0272441, IMG submission 193582) | Marine sediment archaeal communities from Little Sippewissett salt marsh, Falmouth, MA, United States - SSM-Prop-6N | ecosystem: Environmental > Aquatic > Marine > Wetlands > Sediment ...
AATAGTCTTCGAAAACTTGCACAAAAGTCTCTCCAGCCCCATGGATACAGAGTACTGGTGGCTGAAAACGGGGAAGATGCCTTGAGAATAAGCAAGGAGCACGAGGGAACGATTGATCTGCTGATCACTGATGTGGTGATGCCCAGGATGGGCGGTAAGGAAGTCGCAGAACGGCTGCAAACTCTCTACCCACGAATGAAAGTGATTTACATGTCCGGATATACTGACGACTCTATTGTTCATCGCGGTGTTCTGGCACCGGGACTTAATTTTCTCGAAAAGCCTTTTTCACCGGCAGGTTTGACGCGCAAAGTGCGGGAGGTGCTGAACAAGGCAATGGCCTCTGCTCAAGAATAATTATCCGAACCTTGAGTATGCTCGCTCTGAAATTTTCCAGGATACCGGTAGCATACTTGAAATGGTCGGCTATCAGATAAATAATGATGCAGAAAGCATGGTTTGTGATGTCGCCTGACTCACTGAATTATCTGGGATCAGGTTGAAATGCACTATTACAGTAGTCAAACCATACGTTAACCTCTTTTAAGGTGTCGTTATGCGTAAATGGCTGTATTCGAAAATAGGGGTTAAATTGTTGATAACGTTTTCACTTGTGCTGGTGTTGTCAATGGTTTCTCTTGCTTATATCGCTAAACAACTGATTACGGAATTCGGAGAATTATCCGCCTCCAGGAATGAAACAAACATCAGGGATAATGCAAACGCTTTTCTGGCCCGTATCGCTCATGAACAGGCTATGCGATATGAAAACACTTTCAAAAAGTTCGCCGCTTCTTCAGCCATGATAGCCAAACAGTCTGCTGTTCTCCTGGAAAATATGACCTTATACGGAAAAACGCCTCTCAAACCAAACGAGAAAATCGTCGTCTACCCGCATAATGGAATCTTTTCAAATGATCGTTCAGAAAGAACAATGGTATTATACTGGGGCGCTCCTTACATGTCAGAGGGAATCATTGAACAGATCAATACTCTTTCCCACCTTGATCCCTTTCTCGAAACCATTAAAGAGGAAAACCCCGAAAGTATTGCCTGTTATGTTGTCACCGAGCCCGGAATCGCCCGTTACTATCCCAATATTCATGGTGTGGATAAACTTCCTCCGACAACAAAATTTGATATAAGAAATGCGAACTGGTATGTGATTACAAAGCCGGAAAACAACCTTGAACGCAAGACCGTATGGTCGAATATCTACTTAGACAGTGTCGACCAGGGATTGTTGATCACTGCGAGCACCCCTGTTTACAGCAAGAGCGGACAATACCTCGGCGGAGCCGGGGTTGATATTACCCTGGATACCATTGTGACCGACATTTTTGAAAACATACCCTCCCCTCACAGGATGAACGGCCTGTTTTCCTTTCTTGTTGATAATCAGGGAAGGCTTATTGCCTTCCCTCCGGAATATTTGGATATGTTTGAAATCAAGATAGACCGGGACAAACTGGTGGATGCCACGGTTATCCTGAAACATAGTTTGTTGGACTCCTCTAATGTGGAAATCAGAAAGATAGGCGAAAGTATGGTTGAGAATAAATACGAGGTTTCCCGGTTTGTTTTGAATGGGTATCCCTATATGATTTCTTCTCATTTCTTGCCTTCAACCGGATGGCGTTTAGGTACTGTAGTACCTGAGGCCGTTATTCTTGGCTCTATCCAGGAAACCCGCAACGTGCTGGATTCAACAGTTAAGTCAATGGCTACGAAATTCACCTTGGCAACTATTCTATTCTTGATAATCTCGATTATTGCTATAGCAATACTCTCTATAAAGAACTTCATCAGGCCCTTAGGCAAGCTTTCCAAGGGGGCTTTGCATGTTAAAGAAGGAAATCTTACAACCCACGTTGATATACATACAAAAGATGAAATAGGCTCACTTGCCCAATCATTTAATAGTATGGTTGATAACCTGCGCGATGCCAGGGACCGGGAAAAGGCATATGCCGAAAACCTTGAGCAGGAGGTGAAGGATCGAACCCTGGAAATAGAGATCAAAAACGAACACCTGAAAAGTACGCTTCAAGAACTCAAACAGGAAGTTTCAGACCGCCGGAATGCGGAAAATGCATTGATGGAAAGCGAGAAGAGAATAAAGGCAATCCTGCGTGTTTCTCCCGTGGGGATCGGTCTGGTCATCAACCGCGAATTGGGCTGGGCCAACGACACCATGTACCGCATGCTGGGCTATGAACAGGGTTCGCTGGTAGGGCAAAACACCGGTGACCTCTACCCGGATGATGATGAGTATGAGCGGGCGGGCCGTGAGCTATACTCCGGCCTCGAGGAATCAGGAACCGGTCACGCGGAATCACGATGGATTCGAAAGGATGGTACGGTTTTTGACTGCATAATGCGGGTTTGCTTTCTGGACCCATCAAACCCGGCCGGAGGACATATCTTAACTGTAACCGATATATCCGCACTCAAGCGTGCTCATGAAAAGGTAAAAGAGAGTGAAGAACGATATCGTACCCTGTTTGAGAATAACCCTGTTGAAACTATTGTCGTGGATAATGACGCAAAAATAATGATGCACAATTTTGCAAAACAGAAATCCGAGGGGAGATCACCCAAGATCGGGGACGTTATGTACAAAGATTATGCCGGGAGACATGATCTCGATATGTTTGAGGAATTGATGAAATGCATTCATTCAGGTAAGCAAAAGGAGTTCCCGGAGGTAAAATACGATAAGCGATTTCTTCACATAAGGATATCCCCTTTTTCAGGTGGAGCCATTATTACATCCATCGACATAACGGAAAGAAAAGAACTATATCAACAACTGCAGCATGCTCACAAGATGGAGGCCATAGGGAGTTTGGCAGGCGGTATTGCCCATGAGTTTAATAACTTCCTTAGTGTTATCCTCGGCAATGCGGAACTGGCAATGGCGGATGTGCCCGAATGGAACCCGGCAAAAGAGTGCCTGGAACAAGTCCGTTCGGCATCATTACGCGCCAAAGACGTGGTGCGGCAGATTCTGGGGTTTGCCCGTAAATCCGTGTTTCAATTGATGCCGGTACGGATAAGCCCAATCATCAGTGAAACGCTGAAATTAATACGCGCGTCCATTCCCGCGAACATAGAGATTCGCCAGGTTCTTGCATGCGAATCGGACGCTGTAGTGGCAGACCCCACCCAGATCAATCAGGTTCTCATGAATCTGTGCACCAACGCAAAAGATGCCATGCGGGCGGATGGGGGAGTGCTGGAGGTGAAGTTAGAAGATACGAGTCTTGATGAAAAGTCAGCAGCCAGGTATGAGGATCTGGTCCCGGGAAATTACGTCAAACTGACCGTACGGGATACAGGGCACGGGATTGATCCGAAGATAATTGATCGCATCTTTGACCCTTTTTTTACCGTGACAAGCCTGGCCGAGGGAACCGGCATGGGTCTTGCGGTTGTGCACGGAATCATAAAGAAACACAAAGGGGCCGTAAAGGTGGAAAGCGAGGAGGGGAAAGGCACGGTTTTTGAGGTGCTGTTCCCCCTATTTGAAGGGTCGATGAAACCGGAAATAGAGGAAAAACCGGAAGATTTACCGACAGGAACCGAGAGGATCCTTTTTGTTGATGATGACGAATACCTTTTGGAAATTACGAAACAGATGCTGGAACATCTGGGCTATCAGACTGTGGGTAAAACAGACAGTGAAAAAGCCCTGGAACTGTTTAAATCAGAACCTGACAAATTTGACCTTGTCATCACGGATATGACCATGCCGCGAATGACCGGTGACAGGCTGGCGGAAGAACTTATGAGGATTCGTCCTGATTTACCCGTCATTATTTGTACAGGTTATAGTGAGCGCATGGATGAACAAAAGGCAAAGGAAAAGGGGATAAAGGCCTTTGCCATGAAACCTTTGGTTTTCAAGGATCTGGCTGATATAGTTCGTAATGTGCTGGACCGGAAGATGGATGGCTGTTGATCGGCGATTGAATATATTGGGAAATGCGATTTACAGCCAAACGTAGGAGACAAGTTCCGGATGCGTGAAGATATCCGGCATAAAAAGGAGACAGAACTCGGCCGGCCGTTTGTCATTTTGGCCTCATGGCTGCCCTGTTGGGCCGCATGCTCACAGGGGTCATACCGTGTGTCTTAATGATTTATTTGCGAACTCTTTTTTGGGGATTATGCGGAAACCGGAAGGTTTTAAAAAGCTGCCGGCCTGTATTACCTCTGATATTCAAGCAGAACCGAATGCCCGTGGATTGATCCTTTTAACCAATCAACTCCCAACTCAGGCCCACAGATGCCAACTGCCTGTTGACCCTTTTTCCTTTCAGAAAGTAACACCTCGGAAAAAGCATCCAGACGAATAAAGTCCTTTTTGGGTAAAAGACCATGTTCCAGCAGCTCTTCAATACATACCACAATTTCATCATCGTCAATCGCGCATATTACAGCTATATCCCGATTACATTGAGCTATGCACTTTTCGGTAAAATGCCTCAACCCTCCAGGATATTTGATTTTTAAAGATTCAGTCTTGACAACAACAGCCTCCAGGCAGCATTCAATGCCTTTTGACTCCTTATAGACAAGTCTCAGCTTTGGGTACATCTGATACCTCCCGACATCTTGTCTATCAACAAAAAGATCTCTCAAAAGGGAGAGGCCGGCTTGACGGTCATCGGGCCGGTTCCCTCGCCACAATCTTCATATTTTATCTATAAATATTTTAGATCTTCACCATTTCTGATGTCAAGGCATCAGGCTGAGAATCGAGTCTTATGGTTAGGCCCATACCGATTACAGACCTTAAAAAAAATGAGCGAAAGATGCTTCACACTACCAGATAAGCCTTGGGGTTTAGGGAAAGGATTCGATTGGATGGGCATAAAAAAACCCACCGTTTCCAGTGGGTTACATATGTTAATGGTGCCGAAGGCGGGACTTGAACCCGCACGGCCGTCGGCCACTACCCCCTCAAGATAGCGTGTCTACCAGGTTCCACCACTTCGGCACATTGGAAATCACTTGCTCTGCCCCTCTGCTGCAGGCGCACTCGGGGCTTCACCGGTCTGGGCTGCCGGCGGGGTACCGGTCTGTTCGACCCCCTCCATGACGGAAGTGGTCTTGCCCTGCCCGAAAAACAGTGTCAGCCCAAGGGACGTCACCATAAAAATTATAGCAACAAATGTAGTAACCTTGTGTAAAAGAGATGTCGCTCCCGAACTTCCGAATACCGTCTGGCTCGACCCTCCAAATGCGGCTCCCATACCGGCGCCTTTTCCCTTCTGAAGAAGGACTATGAATATGAGCGCCAGGCACGCGGCTATATGTAAAAAGATAAAGACTGCTTGCATAAAAACCTCAGAAACGTTTGCCGGGGGATATTTATTTAAAGCACTGCATTGTACCTGAAATTATTTTTTTTGCAATAGAAAACATGCCCCGAAAACAAAATAAAATAAGCCGAAAAGCCTGATTGGACTATTTATAGCAGACAATAGGGATAAAATTATCAGCCGTCAGGCTTGCCCCGCCCACCAGTGCCCCGTCTATATCGGTCTGAGACATCAGCTCAGAGACGTTTGAGGGCTTGACGCTTCCCCCGTAAAGAATCCTCACATGCTGGGCAGTGCCGGTATTGAAATTATCCGCCACCCATTTTCTTATAAAAGAATGGACATCCTGAGCCTGCTCAGGAGTGGCGGTTTTACCGGTGCCTATGGCCCAGACCGGTTCATACGCAAGGATCGTGGAAGGCAGAAGCAGACCGTCCTTTATAAAATTGGCAAGAGACCTGTCAAGCTGATCCTTGATAACCTTAAAAGTCCTTCCGGTCTCACGCTCTTCCAGGGTTTCACCTATGCAGATGACCGGGATAAGGCCTAAAAGGACCGCTGTCTTTGCCTTTTTGTCTATATCTTCACTGGTCTCACCAAAAAGGCTTCGCCTTTCCGAGTGCCCCAGTATGACGTGGGTGCAACCTGACTCCTGAAGCATCCTTCCTGAAATCTCGCCGGTAAAGGCACCTCTGGGCTCCCAGTGCATGTTCTGCCCGGCCAGGAAAACAGGCGAGCTTCCTATCGCCTCCCTTACCGTTTGCAAAAGCGTAAACGGGGGGGCTACCAGGACTTCAACACCTTGAACCCCTTTTATGCCTTCAGATATATCTTTTACAAGGACCGCAGCCTCATCCCCGCCCAGGTTCATCTTCCAGTTGCCCGCGATCATCGGTCTTCGGTCTGTCATATGATAACTCCCTAATCTGGCGCTGCCCGCAATAATTCCCTGTTACCGGCCTATTTACCCGCCATGTATAAGGCAAGATCAACCATGCGGCTGGAATAGCCGAATTCATTGTCATACCAGGCCAGCACCTTGACCATATCACCCGTGACCATAGTGCAAAGCCCGTCTACAGTGGAGGAAACCGTGGTTCCGTTGAAATCCGAAGACACGAGAGGTTCCTCACTATATGCGAGGATTCCCTTTAGTTCATTTTCAGAGGCCTTTTTGAAGGCATTATTGATCTCTTCTACTGATGCCGGTTTACCGAGCTGGGCGACCAGATCAACGACAGAGACATTCGGAGTAGGAACCCTGATGGCCATACCGTTAAGTTTGCCTTCAAGCTGAGGCAGAACTAGTGATACAGCCTTTGCCGCCCCGGTCGTAGTCGGTATCATGGAAAGCGCCGCCGCCCTCGCCCTTCTAAGGTCCTTGTGCGGGAAGTCCAGAAGTCTCTGATCCCCGGTATAGGAATGAGTCGTCGTCATAAGCCCCTTTTCAATACCAAAGCTGTCCAGAAGGACCTTGCAGCACGGCGCGAGGCAGTTTGTGGTGCAGGAGGCATTAGATATTACATGGTGTTTTTCAGGGTCGTATTCTTCATGGTTGACCCCCATGACAATGGTGACATCAGGGCCTTTGGCCGGTGCAGATATAATCACTTTTTTCGCGCCCGCTTCCAGGTGAGCAGCTGCCTTGTCCCTCTCCCTGAAAAGACCGGTACACTCAAAAACCGTCTCCACTCCCAGCTCGCCCCAGGGAAGCGCCGCGGGATCTCTTTGCGATAGGATCTCTATCTCTTTTCCGTCAACGATTATCGAGTGATCCGTACTTGTAATTTCCGAATCCAATACGCCATGGACGGAATCATGTTTAAGCAGATATGCGAGCGTTCTGGGATCGGTAAGATCATTTATTGCCATAAAATCGATATCGCCGTTTTTATATCCCGCCCTGAAGACCATCCTGCCTATTCGTCCGAAACCATTGATTGCCACCTTTAACGACATCTCTTTTCCTCCTTGAAATTGAAAAGAACCCTCTCGACTTCATCTGTTGATCAGCAAGAGTCCTGGAGCGGTTCTATATGATTTAAAAATTCTTCGTCAAGGCCGAGCGACATCACAATGGCATCTTCATCGGTATCGCTGTAATAACGCGGCCTACGTGCTATTTCCTTAAAACCGGCCTTTTTGTAAAGCTTCCTGGCCGGGGTGTTGGAAGGCCTGACCTCAAGCCAGGCCTTCTCCACTTTACGTTCGACTGCGTTGTCAATTATAACCTTCAGGAGATAGGACCCAAGGCCCTGACCCCTGAATTCGCCTCTAACGGCAAAATTGAGAAGATGAAGCTCGGAACAAAACATCCAGAAGCAGGCATAACCGGCAAATCTGTCGGAAAACTTCATCCCCAAAAAGTAAGCCAGGGGGTTGCGCACCTCCTCCCAAAACGCCCTTAAACTCCAGGGTGAAGGGAAAGAGGACCTTTCGATTTTCATTATATCTTTCTGAAATCCCGAAAGGTTGCCCGCATCTATTTCAACCAGCGTGATCATTCCGGCTTGAGCAATTTCCCTGCAAGCGCGATGCTTCTTCTGCCGGCCAGTTGAGCCTTTTCTCCCAATTCGCTCAGGTTAAGCCTTTTCCTATCCTGTGCAACAGCCACGAGCATCGGCAGATTTATACCGGTAAGGACTTCAACCCTCTCTTCCTTCAGGAAAGAAAGGCTCAGGTTTGAAGGTGTCCCGCCAAACATATCCGTCATAACAAGCACCCCCTTACCTTTGTCCAGGGCACCTATTTTATCCGATATTTCCTTAAGCTTCTCCTCGCTCTCAGTTGTCTGGGTTATGGAAATGGCATCGGCATTTTCAATCTTGCCTAAAATGAGTTCTGCCGCATTCAGGAACTCCTTGCCCAGGTCACAATGCGAAATAATAAGCAGTCCGATCATGATATCCCTTATACAACGCTAAGTTTCTTCGTCGGTTTGAATGATCGTTTGATAAATATCCTGTCTGGTCTCGGCCTCTAAAAGCCTTTTTCTGAATGCACTATTCTTAAGTATTCTTGCTATCTTTGCAAGTACCTGAAGATGCGCACCCGAAGAATTCTCCGGTGCTACAAGAAGAAAGAAAAGGTGCACGGGCTGACCGTCGATCGCGTCAAAATCGAGATCCTTTTTGGATCTGCCGAAAGACACGACCGGCTGATCCAGATCAGGCAGCTTTCCATGAGGGATTGCAACCCCGTCACCTATTCCGGTCGTGCCGAGACGTTCCCTTTCCACAAGGACTTTGACAAGAGAGGCCTTCTCAATCGATTCACCGTGGCTGCAGATAACCTCGGCCAATTCTTCCAATACTCCCTTCTTGTCCTTTGCTCTTAATTCGGGAATTATAAAATCTTCTCTTATGATATCGCCTAATTTCATCTTTATAGACCTGTAACGTGGATTCCCCCCCCCCAAATGCGGGAGTCGCAGAAGAATAAAAGCGTGCATATATATCTTCCGCAGAAAAAAATAAAAGACAGGGCTGAGCAAACAGCTCAGCCGTATAACAACAGCCTGATTCTAATTACCCGGCTCTATCAGTTTCAGATCGTTATCTCCCCGCCTGTAGATAACATTTATCTCATTGGACCTTGAATTTCTGAAAACCAGGAAATCCTGTTTTGACAAGTTGAGCTGCATGGCGGCCTCTTCAGGGTCCATCGGCTTTGCCACCATCTTTTCCACCTCAATAACAGGCTCGTCCTGGGCCAGAACCGAATCCTGCTCAGCCAGATCGTTCATTGAACTGTCCTCATCCCTTGTACTTTCCGGCCTGTGGTCCCTTGTCTTGGAGATATGTCTCTTTACCTGTTTCTCGATCTTGTCCATGACCTGATCAATAGCGGAATACATATCCTCTGTTTCCTCTACAGCCTTGATCCTTGTCCCGTTCAGGCTGAGGGTTATATCCGCCTGATGCCTGAATTTCTCCACGCTAAGGACTATATGAGCCTCCACAGGGATATCAAGATACTTTTTTAATTTTGATACCTTTTCCTCTGCATATTTCTTAAGGCTTTCCATCGGTTCAGTGTGTCTGAATGTTACGGTTATTTCCATTTAAACCTCCTAAAGCCAGGGATTAAAACAGCTAAACCAGGCCCGTGTGGGTGGCTCGAAATCCTCAGTATGGGGTCTTTCTCCTTCTTGATGGAAGTATCCCCATCGTCTCTCTATACTTGGCGACGGTCCTGCGAGCCACCTTTATATTCAGGTTCTTAAGCAAATCAGCCACGTCCTGATCGCTGTAGGGTTTTGCTTTGTTCTCCGCTTTTATGATGTTTTTTATATGCGCCTTTACGCTCTCCGATGCAACGGCGTCTCCCTCGATACTGCTTATAGAGCTGTTAAAGAAAAATTTGAGCTCAAAAAGGCCTTGAGGTGTGTGGACATATTTGTTGGTTGTAACCCTGCTGACGGTAGATTCATGCATCTCGATATCTTCCGCCACATCTCTCAGCACAAGCGGTTTAAGGCTGGTTATTCCATTGTCCAGAAAATCTCTCTGAAATTTGATAATGCTTTCCGTGACCTTAAATATGGTCCTCTGCCTCTGATGAATGCTCTTTATGAGCCACGCCGCCGATCTCAACTTTTCATGTATATAATCCTTGACATTATCGGAAAGAGCGGCCTTGTTGCTTAGCACCTCCTTATAATAGGAATTTATCCGCAGCTTGGGCATTCCGTCTTCATTCTGAACGATTTCATAATCATCGCCCACCTTAAAAACATAGATATCCGGGGTTATATAAATGGTCTCTTCAGATGAAAAGATGCTTCCCGGCCTCGGTTCCATACCCAGGATAATATTAACGGCCGAATAGACCTCATCCAGGGGCACGGAAAGTTTCTTGGCTATACGGTCATACTTTCTATATTCGAGATCAGCGAGATGGTTTTCGATTATTTTTTCTACGATAGTACCGCTAAGATTCTGAAACCTTGTCTGGGTAAGCAGGCACTCGCGCATGTCGGTTGATGCAACACCGACAGGGTCAAAATGTTTTATAAGGTTAAGGGTCTCTGAAACCTTTTCAACAGTACGTCCCGTGTCACGGGCTATCTCTTCGACGCCTAAATCCAGGTAACCGTCCCCGTCAACATTCCCGATGATGTAAAAACCGATCTCCTTTTGCTCATCATCGAAATCGCTCATATTTAACTGCCACAGGAGATGCGAATGCAAAGAGGTCTTTGTCGTGGACATGTTTTCAAGAGGAGGGCCCTCTCTTTCCTCGTAGGGTGTCTCGGCCCTGACCGTGCTGTATTCGGAGATATAATTCTCCCAGTCGACATCATCTCTGGCCCGCTCTTCAACAGTTACCTCCTTAAGCTCGGACTGTTTGTTTTCAGGCTCATTAGGCTTATCATAATCGAAGTCGTCATCCTCGGAATCGGATGGAGCTTGTTCTTCAAGTATCGGATTCGCCTCCATTTCCTCATTAATGCTTTCAAGGAGTTCGAGCCTTGATAGCTGAAGAAGTTTAATGGCCTGCTGCAGCTGCGGTGTCATGATAAGCTGCTGGGTTAGGCTTAGTGATTGTCTCAATTCCAAGGCCATGTCGTTAAATTTGATCCCTAGTAAAACAGGTTAAAATAATTTTATTACCTTTTAAAGAGCGCCGGCCGATATCAGCTATCCCGATATATTCCTTTGCCTGAAACGGGTATCAAAGATTAAAATTTTCCCCCAGATAGACACACTTTGCAACCTCACTTTCTACTATTTCTTCCGGCACCCCATGCTCTATTATCTTTCCTTCGCTTACGATATAGGCCCTGTCACAAACGTTCAAGGTCTCTCTCACATTGTGGTCAGATATAATAATACCCAAACCCCTGTCTTTCAACTGTTTGATTATCTGCTGGATATCATTGATTGCGAGAGGATCTATCCCTGCGAAAGGCTCATCAAGCAAAATAAATTCGGGTTCCGTGACCAGAGACCTCGTTATTTCCAACCTGCGTCGTTCACCCCCTGATAAAGAAGCTGCCTTCTGTTTGGCAAGATGCGAGATCTTTAATTCGGCCAGAAGAGATTCAAGCCGTTTTTCACGCTCTTCCCGAGTAATATCAAGAGTTTCAAGGATAGCCAGAAGATTTTCCTCTACCGTCAATTTCCTGAAGACAGAGGGTTCCTGGGCAAGATAATTGATCCCTTTTCTTGCCCTGATATAGACAGGATCACCGGTGATATTCTCACTATCGAGGAAGACACTCCCTCCGTTGGGTCTCGTGAGCCCAACCATCATATAAAAAGTGGTTGTCTTTCCGGCCCCGTTTGGCCCCAGAAGCCCGACTATCTCGGATCTCTTGGTCTCAATATTTATTCCGTCTACGACCTTCTTTTTACCATATAACTTACTCAGGTTTTCGGCCCGTAGCGTTTTGCTTGAATATACCAACGAGGAGATACCGCCCGTTTTTTTATTTTCATAAAGGAGGTTGAGTTGCTCCATTGAATTCTTCTTTTATTTGCCCCTTGGGAATATAACCGCCCTGACCTTTTTTTCCCCCGAACTCTCCACGATACTTCTGTTTTCCTTTAGAAAAAGCGTTATCCGGTCTCCTTCGACCATGTCATCTCCATGATGTATAACCGGATTACCCGAAAGGAGAAGTCGTTCTCCCTCCTGAATGTATATCGCCTTATCAGCCGTAGCCACACCGCCTTTTTTGCGTGTTATCCTTACGTTGCCCGTTCCGATCACCCTGTCTATTCTGTAGGAGCCTGTTGAACCGCTTTTCTTTCCCGGTTCGTCCTCTGCATAACGAACTACCAACTCTTTACAATTTATCACGAACTCGCTTTTTTTGGCGGTAACATCTCCTTTAAATATGACCTCCTGACTGTCATGCTTAACCTCAAGGGTATCTGAGGTGATTGAAAGGGTTTCGGCCTTTTTTACCTCATTTTCCAAGACCTGGGAAAAGGCGCTTCCTGGAACCAGAAGGGATGCAAGCAGGAAGAAAGAAGAAAAAAAAACGCGATACTTGATTTTCATAGCTGGTTTTTCTCCGGTTTCGTTTAACAGAAGGGCTTTACCGTCAGGGGTGTAAGGCTGTATCTTTCGGGCATTTCAATTAAATTTTTGACGCCTCTGCACCTTAGTTACCTTTTAAATCGCCTTGCCCTAGGCCCTTCACAAATTCATTCTTTTTTCATCTATCAGAGTATGCACTTTTGAGAAGATCTTCAAATCCTCTGTTTCAAGATCAATAAAAAGCCCCTTGCCTGAAACGGCAAAAAACGGGCCTTTCAGATTGACTAGCTGCTCGGTCTGTATAAAACCTTTTTTGTCATTTATCAAAAAATGCTCGCTTATCACCTTATATCCCCGCTCTGAGGCACCCTGTACATTGCCCCACAGGTTTATCACCCCGGTTTTCCTTGAATAATCCCCGCGATCCCCCTTCAGGACAAAGCTGGTCGTATCCTTTTTGTCAACTTTGAGGGTAAAACGGTCGAATGCGATATCGTTATTATCGCTTGAGAGCCGCACATCAGTCGCGTCCAGAACCCAGTGCAGCCCCCTGTCCTGATCGTCCTGGACATAATGCACCTCTGTAAGTGTCAGCCCCTCCTTGACAGATGTCACATCCGACGGTTTTTCCGTGTCAAACTCCAGGCCGGATCTAAGGGCATACAAAGAAATTACCAGGAGAAAGGCGCCTATGGCAAGAAGCGGCCAGTGTCTTTTAAAAAACCTTTTCATATAAGAATTTTGAGTATATCAGTGCAAAATTTATTCTGCAAAGCCTATTTTCAAGGGGCATTTTCAGCCTCCGTCAGTATGGCCTTTGAGTATCCACTCACACACTTCTCTCACAGCTCCTTCGCCGCCCTTTCTGCCTGTAACCAGATCAGCTGCATCGAGGATCTCTTTAGGGGCATCGGCAACCGCAATTCCGAGACCTGATTCATCAAACATATCCAGATCAACTATATCGTCGCCAACAGCGGCCGCCTCTCCTTTCTTGAGCCCCCTGTCCTTCATGAGCCTGATACAGACGCCCTTTTTGTCCTTTATACCCTGGTGGACCTCCTTGATCCCCAGTTCCTTTGCCCGGAAATCAACAGCTGCCGAGCTTCTGCCGGATATGATAGCCACCTCGACCCCGCTTTTGATCAGCATCTTTATGCCCAGGCCATCCCTCGTATTAAAGGATTTTGTCTCCTCCCCCCTGGGGTTGATAAATATTTTTCCATCGGTCAGCACTCCGTCCACATCGAGAATCAGCATTTTTATTCCGGACATATCAAAACCGCTCATTGTCATTTACCTCAAAGATATCAAAAAAATTAATACTGCTTCGTAAAGGATGCCCTGGCGGGTTAACTTAATGCATAAATACGATCCAATAGGCCCCCTGCGGGATAAGACTCATAATCGAAAACCGAACAGGGAGACCGGGGGGGGCTCTACCTTACTAAACCATGGATTTGCTTGAGCACGCGAAGGAGGGGCCTAAGTTCGCTGAGAGGCAAAGAATTAGGGCCGTCACAAAGTGCCTTGTCAGGATCAGGATGAACCTCCATAAAAACCCCATCAGCACCCGCTGAAACTGCAGCCCTTGCAAGATGCGTCACGTATTCACGCTGCCCCCCGGAACATGTTCCCTCACCTCCGGGTAGCTGGACACTGTGAGTAGCATCAAAAACCACCGGAAAACCGGAATCGCCCATAATCGGGATCGCCCTCATGTCAACGACCAGGTTATTATAACCAAAGCAAGTCCCTCGTTCCGTCAACAGCACTGACCGATTGCCGGTGGAAGTCACCTTGTCAAGCGCCTGTTTCATGTCCCAGGGAGACAGAAACTGGCCCTTTTTGAGATTCACCGGGACCCCCGTACGGCCGGCCTCAAGCAACAGATCGGTCTGACGGCATAAAAAAGCCGGGATCTGTATGACGTCAAGGACATCCGAAGCTCTCTCAATTTCGTCTCTACCATGTATGTCGGATATGACCGGAAGTCCGGTAAGCCTTTTCACCTCACTTAAGATCTCGAGACCCTGTTTGATGCCCGGTCCCCTGTATGAGGTAACGGAAGTCCTGTTTGCCTTATCATAGGAGGATTTGAATATCACCGGGATATCCAGATCTCCGGCGGTTTCTTTTAAAAACTCGGCTGTTTCAAGGGTAATATCCCTGTTTTCTATCACACAGGGGCCTGAAATAAGGAAAAAAGGTCCGCCTTTTCCGATCCTGTAGTTGCCTATATCAAATAGCTCTTCCATTGTCTCCATCCGCCAGGCTTCAATACTTATTTTTCTAGGTATTGTTATAGGAAGGGATGGAGAAAGTCAATATTTCCGCCCCAGGGTCACCCCCAGGGCATAACCGGCATAAGTTCCATCACCCGCACCATCCTGTTCAAATAATCTATACGGCGCGCCCTAACAGAATGACTGCAAACAGGATCAAATAATGCGGCACTGATCGGTTGTCCGCTTTGGTTTAAGGGGCCTCTTTGTCGAAACCTAAGTTAGTGCCAATCCGGAAATCGTTCATTTCCTGATGTCGCTGTCAGCCGTCAGCCATCATTAAACGGCCAATAATTTGATATTACGTATCTTTTGCTGACAGCTGAGAGCTGATTGCTGATAGCGTGAGTGATAAACACTAGTCAGAGAAAATCATTTTCACCAAGCTTAAGATATATGAGCCTGGATCAAGCTCATATAGCATGCTTCTTAAGTTTTGCTTGTCATGTAAAAACAGAAGCACTATTATCACCTCTTAAATCATCTCAACGGGGGTGGGCATCTTATGGCCGAACGCAAGGGTTCCAAAACCATCCAGGAAATCAACCGCCGCCTGAAACAGGGCAAGGCCGTCATCATAACAGCGGATGAGATGACGGATCTTGTCAGGGAACAGGGCCCCAGAAAGGCTGCAAAGGAAATCGATGTTGTAACCACAGGGACATTTGCGCCGATGTGTTCTTCCGGGGCATTCATAAATTTCGGTCACACCAAGCCTGCCATAAGGGCCTCACGCGTATGGTTAAACAACGTTCCCGCCTATGGGGGGCTGGCGGCCGTTGACACCTACATAGGGGCGACAGAGCCGGCGGAAGACGACCCGCTCAACATGGTGCACCCCGGGCAGTTCAAATATGGAGGGGGGCATGTTATCCAGGATCTGGTGGCAGGCAAAAGGATCGAACTCAGGGCCACTTCATACGGCACAGACTGTTACCCCAACAAAGAGGCCAAGAAAAAACTCACCCTGTCGGAAATGCCCTTTGCTGCGCTTGTAAGTCCCCGTAATTGTTATCAAAATTACAACTGCGCCATCAATCTTTCAAAAAAGACCGTTTATACCTATATGGGTGTCCTGAAACCCAACGGGGGTAATGCCAATTACTCAACATCGGGTCAATTGAGCCCTCTTTTGAACGACCCTTATTACATGACTATCGGAATGGGAACCCGTATCTTCCTGGGGGGTGCCGTAGGACATGTTATAGGCCCCGGCACTCAGCACAACCCGGATGTAAAAAGGGGCGAAAACGGAGTACCCCTTACGCCGGGAGGTACACTCATGGTAAAGGGGGAGCTCAAGGAAATGGATCCCAAATGGCTGGTCGGGATAAGCATGCTCGGCTACGGCTGCTCCCTGGCGGTGGGAATCGGCATACCCATACCGATCTTGAATGAAAAGATCGCCCGTTTTACAGGTGTTTCGGATGACGACATATACACCCAGCTGATAGATTACGGGAAGGACTACCCGAAAGGGGAGGCCAAATGCCTCCGGAAGGTCAGTTACGCAGAGCTGAAGAGCGGATCGATCCGTTTCGACGACAGGGACATTCACACTGTCCCGCTTTCCTCTTATATGATGGCAAAAGAGATTGCCCGGATACTCAGGCAGTGGTTGGAGGAAGGAAAATTCTTTTTTTCGGAACCCATAGAACCGCTTCCTTCGGTCTCGGTTTGAAATCGATGAACAAAAAAAAGGGGTTGCAGATGCAACCCCTTTTTCAATATGGAGGCGGCAACCAGATTTGAACTGGTGAATAACGGTTTTGCAGACCGCTGCCTTACCAACTTGGCTATGCCGCCCTTTTAACTTATGGAGCGGGAAACGGGACTTGAACCCGCGACAACTACGTTGGCAACGTAGAGCTCTACCAGCTGAGCTATTCCCGCAAAGAGACTCTATATTTTACTACACGCTTCTGTTTTGTCAACAGAAAAACTCTGGAAATAAACAAATGGGGATCTTCTCCAACTTAGTTGGCGAAGAGGGTTCAAGGGTTTGTTTTCTAAGGACTTTATCAACATTTTTAACAATTTATTGATCTCCGTGTACCTTATGTTATTTGAGAATTTTTCATTTATTCTATATACCTGAAAAGCATTCGCAGGATTTTTGCAACAGCTTTAACTCTTTGTAATGCTTTAGCGGCTTTATCCGCCGTTTCAATGGAGCACTCGAATCCTTGAATCCTACGAGGTCTAACCCGCTTAAATAAGAAGGATTTCTTTATTCAGCCCTGTTTAAAACCAACTAATCGGGAGATGATCCACAAATGGCAAATCAGTCCGGATCAGGTTTTTTTGTGAAGAACATGACTGAACTGACTGAAATAATCATACCCGGACCAGAGCGTCAGTAACAGGGCGCACCAAAGAAAGAACATGCCCACCACATGCGTGTCAACAAGGCCCAGGTACTCGTAATGAAGGCACAGCCCCGCAAGGGCCACGGACTGAAAGATGGTCTTGAATTTACCCAGCGGGCTTGCCTGAAGGACTATTCCCTCGGTCACGGCGATCCCCCTTAGACCGGTAACCGCCATCTCTCTGGCCACTATCACCATAACCACCCAGAAAGGAATACGGCCTAGCGGAATAAGCATGATCATGGTCATTGATATGAGCAGCTTGTCCGCAAGGGGGTCAAGGAATTTACCCAGAACCGTAACGGAATCATATTTCCTTGCAACA
>Ga0272441_10007765_pt1 | contig 17299 bp, 20 predicted proteins | sample SSMProp6N_FD_193582 | JGI IMG/M metagenome (GOLD analysis project Ga0272441, IMG submission 193582) | Marine sediment archaeal communities from Little Sippewissett salt marsh, Falmouth, MA, United States - SSM-Prop-6N | ecosystem: Environmental > Aquatic > Marine > Wetlands > Sediment ...
CAGATAAACGGATCGGGAATTCGTACCGAACTCAAGTTGTTCACCGATGGCATTCAAATAAGCGCCGCGGTGGTGATACATGACACCCTTGGGCAGTCCTGTGGTCCCACTGGTATAATTGATGGTCGCGACCTGACGCTCATCGTCGACATCGATCTCTACCGGTGCGGGATCTCCTGTAGCCAGAAATTCCTCGTAATCCGGCCCATCTAGTGGTGTTTCAGAACTGACGTCGCAAATGTTCACCAAGGTGTGTACATTTTCCAGCTGAGACAAAATGGGTTGTATCAGACCGGCAAACTCATTGTCCACGAACAGGGCTTTGGCTTCGGAATGATTGACAATGTATGCAACTTCATTGGCTGAAAGGCGGATGTTGATGCTCACCAGTGCGGCGCCGATCATGGGAACGGCATAGTGGGCTTCCAGCATAGGGGGTGTGTTGGGACAGATGAAAGCGACCTTGTCACCTTTATTGATTCCCTTGTTTTTCAGGGCGTTGGCGAGTCGATTGACCCGTTCGTAAAATTGCCCATAGGTTCTCCGTTCGCCTCCGTAAATTACCGCTTCTTTTTCGGGAAACACCGTAGCACTTCGAACCAGGAATTTTACGGGACTGAGAGCATCGTAGTTGACTGTGTTTTCTGACATGGACATTTCTCCTTTTGGTGCGGACTTTCCGCAAAAATATTAAATTTTTGGCAAACGCTTGTAACGTTTGGTCAGATAACACCACTGCTATTGAAGCTTTCCCAGCAATGCACTGGCGATGGTGTTTTTCTGTATTTCACGGGTCCCTTCGGAAAGCTCGGTGATTTTTGGGTCCCGGGCAAAGCGTTCCACCTCATACGCCTGCATGTATCCATACCCTCCAAAGAGCTGGATGGCCTCACCACAAACCTCGACGGCAGTCCTGGCGGTGGCCATCTTGGACATGGAGGTCAACTTCGGCGGTGTGCATCATGCGAATCCCCATTTTGGCGCCGACATCAATGGTCGACACGCCCTCACGGCCTGCTTCGACGAGGATAAGGATACTGATTATGCTGATGCGGTGATGTAAATCAATCAGAAAAAAGCGGATTTTTGCATGGCCAACCATCTGAAACAGGCTACTCCTTTAACCTACAAAAGAAGACGGGTCAAGAGAGATGGCGAAAGAGAGACGCAATTAAAGTCGCACGTATGATGAACCAGAACGCTATTTCATCGACTGTTGCAGCCAATGTACGGCATCCCTAAGCCGTTCGGTGTAGTGTTTGAGCTCAAGTTTCTCCTTGATTCGCTCACGGAATGGCCGGAAATCATCTGATCGAAACTTTTCGTAGGATTCTTCAACGGAGTGGTGATGGAGATGCTGATCTTAAGGGACACGGTAAAAAATTCCCTTGAATCGTTGATCATCACATATTGACTTGCCTCTCCCATTGCGACTATAGTTACGTTATAAACACCAATGAATTGATTGTCGTGGGTTCCTGATCCGATCACTGAATCCAGTTTGATTGATCCAGATTTGAAGACCGCCATTGAATCCTATCCGTAGCATTGCTTTGAGACATCTCCTCCAAAGAGACTTTACGCTCGGCGATTGATAACCGACCTCTGTTCATCTCTATCGTCTTTTTACTTGGCACGCGACAACGCCCTTTAGAGTGGGAGAACGCAGCGCGGCCGGCCAACCCTATTGACGCACACAGCCTGTGGATTCGGGTAAGAAACGGCACCCAAGACACGAAGAGGTCAACCCAAATGAAAGGAGGCACAAAATGCTAAAACAATCGGATCTTTTTTGGGGTATGGGCAAGGATTTTGTCAAAACAGCCATGGAGATGAGCACCAAAGAAATGTTTGATGAAAAGCAAAGCATCTTTAAGGAAGGAGACCCCGCCAGTGCATTCTATGTGTTGGTAAAAGGGCGGGTTCAGATCGCATTGGGTGAGAATTCAAGAGAAGTATACGTTGCCTATCAAGCGGGAGAAATCATTGGATGGTCGAGCCTGATCGGCCGTGAAATACTTTCCGCAACGGCCACCTGCCTAGAACCCACCATCGTCAGTCGCTTTGACAGAGACCGGTTTCTTGAAAACCTGGAAAAACATCCCAGCGAAGAGGCAATGCTGTTTAAACGGGTAGCAATGACATTGGGCAATCGACTCGTGACCATTTTTAACACGCTGGACAACCGGGCGCGTCCTTCGATCGCGGCCTGATCCGGTCTCGAAAGGAGACGCTACATCTCTTCTGTGTTCGATTCGACACAGGACACCGCCTGTCGAAGTTTAAGGGTAAGTAAACCGCCGAAACGAAGGGGCAAGGATTCGCTTGCCCCTTTTTTGCAAGGGACGAAAACACGTTTCTTCCTCCCAATGGAGAACACCTGCACGATACAACACCGCTCTTTTCCTGGGGCCCGGTGGAAGCTGCAGAGCCGGTTTATAATTTGATGAAAATCAGAAGCATTTGGAGCGATGTGGCCTACTGGGGGAAATGTGTTGAAGGTATGCTTTCTTCTGTGATACCTGAAGGCACGCTTTCGCTGGGCAAATCCTACAGGTGGTGTGTACGGGTTGCCGATCATTCCCGCGAGGTCAAGATCGAACCTATCGCCTGGAGTGAATGGGTTGGCTTTACGATGGCACAATCGCTGGAATAAAACCAATGCACCCAAATCAGGAGTGTAACAACCATGAGACTCGGTATCATCGGCCTGCCCCAATCGGGAAAGGCCACTGTTTTTGAAGCGTTGACGCGCAGCGCAGCAGCCGATGGCCATCATCAGGAAAGCCGCATCGGCACCATTACCGTCCCCGACAAGCGCGTAGAGGTTCTGAGTGATATGTACAACCCTCGGAAAACCATCTTTACGCAGGTGGCCTATTTCCTACCTGGCAAGGGGGACTACGGCGGAGGTGCACAAAAAGAGCAGAGCATCTGGACCCAGGTGCGGGACTGTGATGCGCTGATCCACACGATTCGCAATTTCAGCCTGTACGGGCTTGAACCGCCGACTCCCGCGCAGGATGCAATCACCATCGATCAGGAGTTGATCATCTCCGACCTGGTGGTGGTTGAAAAAAGACTCGAGCGATTGGCGCTGGATGAAAAGCGGGGCAAAAAACCCAATCCAGAGGAGATCGCTCTGTTGAAGCAATGCAAAGGGCACCTGGATGACGAAGCACCCCTTCGCCGCTTCCCAGAAATTGCATCCGCCAAGCTTCTCCGAGGTTTCGCTTTTCTATCGGCCAAACCCATGCTGATTCTATTCAACAATGTCGACGAAGACGATGGGCTGCCCGACGCGGCCTCGCTTCCCGAAGGGGAAGAGTGCATGGTGATTCGTGCCAAACTGGAACAGGAACTGGCGCAGATGTCAGATGAAGAGACAGACGAGTTCCTGAGCGAGTTCAACATCACCGCATCGGCCACGGACCGTGTGATTCAGCGCTCTTACGACCTGATGGGATTAATCTCTTTTTTTACCGTTGGAGAAGATGAAGTCCGGGCCTGGACCATCGAGCGGGAAACGGATGCCGTAGATGCGGCCGAGGTGATCCATTCGGATATCAAAAAAGGGTTCATCCGGGCCGAGGTGCTCGCCTACGATGACCTCATGGATGCCGGGACATACGCCGAAGCGCGTAAAAAAGGAACGGTTCGGCTGGAAGGGAGAACCTACAAGGTTTGCGATGGGGATATCATCAATTTCCGTTTCAATGTCTAAACCGTTGATAAGGACGATTCTCGGACCCCATCAAGGAGAACTGCAATGCGCCGATATGTGTTGCCAATAGTGGCCATGGGATTGTCCTTTTTCCTGCTGGCTCATCCGGTAGGCGCCGTTGGCCTTGAGATTGCCATTGGGGGGTGGATGCAGGACCCCAGCGGCACGTTGGGATGTAAACCCTCCAGCGAAAACGATCTTCTCGATGTACAAGAAAACTTGATGTACGAAGATGAGGTGCATGTATCCTTTCGCGCGGCGGTCGATATGCCCTATCTCATACCTTCCATCTATCTGATGGCCTCACCCGTGGACTACTACGCACCTGGATCGACAGAAGACGGATTCAACTTCGGTGATTCCACCTTCGAACCGGGTGCATTTCATTCCGAACTGGATTCCAATATAGTGGATATCGGCCTGTACTACGGATTTCCTTTTCTGCGCACAACAACCTTCCATCGACTCAACTTGGATGTGGGGTTGAATTTACGCCTCTTTGATTATGATCTGAAGATTAGCCAATCAGAAAGCAATCAGACCGAGAAACAATCCGGCACGATACCGATTCCCATGGTTTTCCTGGCGATTCAGTTTCGCCCGCTGGAACAACTTTCTATAGAGGCGGAAGGTCGGGGGACCTCCTACAGCGGGAATGAAGTGTACAGCCTTATCGGACGGTTGGAATACAAATTTTTTGGCCCTCTCTTCATTGCCGGAGGCTATCGATATGAGTCCTCAAAATTGGATGAAGATGACCTTCAAACGGACACGATCATCAGTGGCCCCTTTGTTGAACTGGGTTTGTCCTTGTTCGAGTTTGAGTAGACCGGTTCTCAACAGATATCAGGAGATTATCTGGATGACTTGACCTTGAAGCGATTCAGAGCAACAGCACTTCCGAAGATCAGTACTCCACCGGTCCAGAAACGCCAGGATACGGGGTCACCGAGAAATGCGATACCCATAAAGGAAGTAAAGACAACTTCACTGGACATCAACACACCCCCTTCCCACCCGCGGCAGTAGAAAAATCCCTGGTTCATAGACAATTGTCCTGCCACTGAAACAAAAACGATGCCCAGCACCATGCCCCAATCCATCATTGTTACGGGGACATACGGCGACATGAGAAAAGAAGGCAGGGTGACAAGCATTCCCATGGTGCAGAAATAGAGATAAATGACAACAGGCCCGTTTCTCTTCCTCAGGTCTTTGATCAGGGTGATGGTAAGACCTGCGAAAGCCGCTCCCGTCAGGGCCATGGCCCGACCCAAAAGGTCTCCGCCCATTTGAAAATCAAACAGAACGACGATGCCTGTAATGACAACGGCGATGCAACCGATTTCCGCCACGGAAATTTTCTCCCCGTAGATAAGGTAGGAAAAAACGGCGGAAAAAGCCGGAAAAGCGTAAAAGATAACCAGGGCGGTAGAAACGGGCAGCAACCGAATGGCCGTAATCACGGAAATGAACGCCGCCGATCCGGTGCACCCCCGAATGATCAGCAACCGTATGTTCTCTCCCTTGTAGGGATTCCCATTTCTGGCGAAAAGAGTTAGAAGAACGATGACCCCGCCAAAAAAGCGGTAAAACCCGATGTGCCATACACTGTATTGCGGTCCCATCAACTTCATGAGAAGGGTAAGTGCAGTGAACAAAAGGGCCGCCGCAAGCATAAACAAAGGACCGGCAAGCGCAGTGTCCAAATGCGACACGAATGTCAGGGCCCTATTTTTACCGTTTTCAAACATCTATTTTTTTCAAATCGTAAGGTCATCATTTATTCGGTTCACCCCCAATACCACGAATAAATGAAATTTTCAGGACCTTTTCACAAGGGCTGGGTTGTGGCATGATGGCCGAACGGGGCTGATGAGAAAAAGAGATGAAACAATCCAATAGGATAAGAATGCTCGGGGAGAACCGTCGTGAAACCAGGAAAAAACAATGCGATAACGGATGTTGCGGGGATTGAGGTGGGGCACTACACGGATGTCGAAGCCATGAGCGGAGTAACCGTCATCATGGCCGGAGAAGGAGCCGTTGCAGGGGTGGACATCAGAGGGTCGGCGCCCGGAACCCGGGAAACGGATGTCATCGCACCTGAGAATCTGGTTCAAGAGGCACAAGCCGTGGTTCTATCCGGTGGCTCGGTGTTCGGCCTGTCTGCAGCCGACGGCGTTGTCAGATGGCTCGAAAGCAAAGGACGTGGATTTAAGCTGGACGACACCCATGTAGCACCCATCGTACCGGCAGCCGTTATCTTCGACTTGGGCCGCGGAAAAGAATTTGTCCCTCCCATTGCCCCAGAATGGGGAAAAAGGGCCTGTGAAGCGTCTTCAGGGGGAAAACCCCGGATGGGTTCCGTGGGAGGCGGAACGGGCGCCCTCTGTGGAGGGATCAAAGGAGGGGCTGGTACAGCAAGCCTGGTCCTTCCTTCGGGAATCACCGTTGCCGCATGTGCCATCGTCAACTCCCTTGGCTCGGTCATCGATCCGAAAAAGGGTAGACCTTGGGAGATCGGACTTGAACGAAACGGTGAATTCGGACACCAGGGGCAACGTGCCGTCCAGCTTCCGGTACCGGTCCCAGCTGAACCGGCCAAAAATACAACCATCGCCGCAGTGGCCACGGATGCCCTGCTGTCCAAAACCCAGGTCCAAAAAATTGCCCAGATGGCCCACGACGGTCTGGCGCGGGCAATAAGACCCGCCCATACCATGTTCGATGGTGATACCGTTTTCTGTCTGTCAACGGGCCGCTATCCTGTATCGACGTCCGAGGGTTTTTTTCAGGTTGAAAGCGCAGAGGCCGTAAACATGCTGGGTGACGCTGCTGCGGATTGTATGGCAAGGGCCATCCTTCACGGTGTGCTCAACGCGTCAACAATGGGGCGGATCACAGCGTTTCGAGACTTGCCGGACCAATAAGGAGGATGCCGACTTCCTGTTGGTATAAATTGCCAAGATTTCTTGACGCATTGCCTTTTTCTCTTCGCCCTGTAAAGACTCTCTACCTCATGCCGATACTATAGTTTAACCGTTGGGCTTTATGCGTAAAGAGACAGAACCAGTATGAAAAACATTCTTTTTGTCGATAGTGACCCTGTGATGCTCCATGCGCAGGTAGGATTGCTCAAAAACCAGAGCAACTTCCTGCATTTCATCCCTGTTCGCAGCGTTGAAGGTGCCATCGAAAAATTGACCGTTGAAGATGTTCACCTTTTGATTACAGGACCCTCCGTACCGGAAACCGACGTTTACAAGCTGGCGTTGTTGATTTCAGACAACAAGGAAATCCGAACCATTGTTGTAACGGCTATCTGTTCCCCCACCTTTACCCACAAAATCAAAAAAATGCCGTCTATCGTTCATTTCAGCAACATCCAGGATATCGGATTTCTTGCCCGACGAATTTTTACCGAACTGAAAATCGAATTCGGCGGTCAGTTGCAATCGATCAGCATCGCAGCTTTTCTCCAAGTCATCGAAATGGAAGAAAACTCCTGCCACCTGCTGGTGACGGCTAAGGGTAAATCCGGAGATCTTTTTTTTATCGATGGAAGGCCAGTGGCAGCGAATACAGGCGAGTTGACCGGCAATGAGGCGGCACTCGAAATTTTTTCATGGGGGCAGGTCACGATCGATATTGATTACACGCAAAAAGAGGTGCCCCAAGAGATCACCACGTCCTTGATGAATCTTCTTTTGGAGAGTGGACAACTCACTGACGAAAAACGCAGTCAAACGGCAACGCTTCGTCAACACAAACGATACGACTGTTCACTGAGTGCGCACTTCCAAATCAATGACCGAATTTATCAATGCTTCTTGCGCGACATCAGCGTTGGAGGAGCGTATCTGGAAGCCGGCCGGCCCGTTGATATCGGCAAGCGGTTGATATTGTTTTTATCAAAATCCACTCAGGAGAGCTACACGCCGATCAATGGAATCGTTGTCCGCAAAGATGGGGATGGTATCGGGATCCGCTTTGAGAGGTTAACCGCAGAGCAAAAGCAATTGATCCGATCCCTCGTATTGTCCAAACGATCGCCGAACGCGATGCCGCTTCATTCAGCTGCTTGATAAAGGGTGTGGCGTGACAGCGCATGCCCCCTGTCATCAAAGACAGACCCAACCCCTGGACGCGTTTTCTTCTTTTCATTTCTCGACATCACCAGCTCGGTGGCATCTTCGAGCAGGTTATTCAAAAAATGGTTGCGCCTGCTGACGGTTTGTTTGAATTCAGCCAGGGAGGCAGGATGCAACGGTTCTCCCCGGCTCTTTTTGACCGCATTCGGATTGATGGGCTTTCCATTCACGCGGACTTCGTAGTGAACATGGGGGCCGGTTGCAAGGCCGGTTTTACCCACATGAGCAATGACCTGCCCCTGCTCTACCAGCGAACCTCTCTTTTTCAATAGTCTGCTGCAATGCCCATAATAGGTTTGATATCCATTGGGATGCTTGACGATGATCAGTTTCCCATACCCCCCTTTTCTTCCTGAAAAGATCACCTTGCCGTTGGCTGTGGCAAAAATCGGGGTTCCCATGGGCGCCCCATAGTCGATTCCAGTATGCGCCTTATACCGTTTTGAAACCGGATGGAAACGCCGAATGGCGAAGCTTGATGTCATTTTTCCGAATTTTACAGGCGTTCTCAGGAACATCTTCTTCAGTGGCTGACCCGATTCATCATAATGACCGCCCTGCTGGCCGTCATCGAAGTAATAGGCGGTGAATGTGTCTTGAGCCCCCACATACTTAGCGGCAAGGATGTTGCCATATTTCACGAACATTCCATCTTTATAGCAGCGCTCAAATACAACCGCGATTCGGTCGCCTTTGCGCGGGTACAGATAAAAATCGATATCCCAGGCAAAAATCTCGGCGATCAAACCGGCAATCTTCTGGCTTTCACCTCTCTCACCGACCGCTTGGCAAAGCGAGGTGTCAATCGTAAAGAGTTTTGCAGCAACTTGCCGGTATAATTGAATTTCCCTTTTAAGCACACGATAACCACCCTCATTCTTCTTGGTGGCCTCATATTCATCCAACAAGCCTGTTTTATATACAAATTTCTGTATGCGGCGGTCACTGTCAACGTAAACCTGGTACATATCTTTCGGACGGGAAAAACGAAAATCGAAAACCATTTTAAACGAGTTTGAAAGTGCAATAATTTCCGTTGCAGGGATCTTTATAGACAACAGCGTATCATAGACCGTATTGTTTTTCAGTTGCCCTTCGAAGACAGCCGTCGTTGAAGACGGTGAGGTCTGGGCCGCAGCGGGAGGGTTGCCGGGTGCCTCATTTTGGGCCGAAAAGGATAGTGAAAACGGATCGCTGAACAAGAGAATCAGACTGAAAAACGCGATTCTCAAACTACCTGCGACCGGTTGTTGATGTATCAGCATGTTGATCTTTTCCCCATCCGCTCGGCTCTTCTATATGCAGATTTCATGCCCAACTGCCAATCAAACCTATCGGACCTGAAAGGCTTGATACCACTTGAGGTTTCCCTCTGCCAGTCGAATGTCGTCGGGATTGATCTTTTCAACAACGATAGTATCGATCGTCCCCCCCTCTTTTAGCAGTTGGTTGTTGATGACAACAAACCGATCGGCTGGCTTTTCTGCCCATACCAAAGCCTGAAGCTCTATGCGTGGATCGTTTTTAAACTTCTTTTGTTCCATCGGAGTTGTCTTTTCCTGTTCGTCTGCATTTGCATTGGCTGATACCCCTGTAGCTGAACTCGACCCATGGCCGATTTCAGCATCCGGAGGTGATGCTGAAACAGGTTGCTGAATCGCATCGGCAGAAAGTATAGTTGACGGCGTTGCAGCATCCTGCGTCGAACCGTTGGCGGACTGCGCCGGCAATTGCGCGATTTTGGATTCAGCTTTTCTTCTGGATGAATCAGGAATGGGAGTGCCAGCCTTTGGCACGGATCTTGGCACCGTTCTCTTGCGCCCAGCCACAGGTTGGGGGATTTCCTGGGGGGGGGAAACAACTGCGGGAGAGGGCGGTCGAGTTTCTTTCGCAAAAACATCCCGGTCTTGTTCCAGCCTTGAATCAGAGCCCGCCGCTGTCTCCCGGTGTGGAGGATCCGCATCTCTGGGTGTCACGAGCAAAAGACCCAAGGCAGTTAGGCTAACGAATGCGAAACCAATGACCGCCCACCAGCGCAACCGATTTTGCCGGTTTGGCTGTTGAACAGGCCGTTGGCTTGACCAGGGCGTATTCTTGCTGCGTTCGTCTGAAGAGTCCCGATCGGCTTTTTTTAAAGCATCCAAAATAGAACTCAAGGACCAACTCCCAACCGGTTGTTGTTACTCTTGTAAGGCACCGCTTAAACGTGGAATATCCAACAGACGGTCTTCATTGTAAAGAACGATCTTTGTCATCGGCCCAACGATTCCGTCCACTTCCAGCCCGTTTCGTTGTTGAATCACCTCGATGGCCAAACGGGTTGCGGCATCATAGGCACCATTCATCTCTTGGATGTCGAACCCTAAACGTTTCAGATGAACCTTTAGTGAGACGATCACTTCACCGGGTGATGACACTGGAATCACTCCTTGGTAATTAAAAAAATCTTTCCAAAGGACGTAGGCAACACCATTCCACGCCGCGGAAAGGAATTCCGGGGATGCCGAAATCGGCTCGGAATGATCCCACAGCCAAATGATGTCTTCTTCTATGGCGATGATGGCGACAAACCGAGGGTCGGTGCTCTGCGGAAAAAAAACTTCCAGGATAGCGGGCAAGTTGAGTGACCGAAGGTCGCTCAGTTCTCCCTGCAGCTTCAACGCCTCCAGGTCATTTCGCCGTGCGGAGACCTCGAAAAAAGCATCGTTGTCCACATCCTCCATGGTTCCGCTTACGACAGCTTCGGGACCAACCCACTGCTTCAGCACAGCCAGTAGCGCATTTGTTCGCGAAGTGAGCAAATCCGCTGCGGTCAATGCCTCTACAACAGGGAGTAACGATGTTTCAGACCCGGCTGTTGAAGCGGGATGAACCAGAGTGGATTCGGCTGGCAAATCCGTGATTTCCTTGGTGCGCGAAGGCAGCGGGGCAATTTCCCGCTTCAAGACCTTGGGCAGGGTTGTATGGGCGGCTTCTGAATGAAGAACTGTTTCTGCGACCTCTTCGTTTTCGACCGCTTTCGCAGCAGAACGGATCTTTTTCCAGCCGGGAAGAAACTGGCTGGCCGTAATCGCGAGAACCAAAAGAACAAGTACAGCCAATAGACCAACGATCCATTTTTCCCAGTACGGTCCGGCTTTTCGGGCCGTTCTTTTTGGAATGCTCAGTTCTTTGAGTGCCTTTTTCACAAGAGGGTGCGTGATTTGGTGTTTTCCCTTGGAGTAGGCCGTTACTAAAACCCGGTCACAAGCGATGTTGATTAGTCGGGGCACTCCCCCACTGAATTTGTAGATGGCCCTGTATGCCCTTGGACTGAAGGCCAACCCGGGTTTTCGGGAGGCGATGTGAATCCGGTGACGAATATATTCCCGCGTTTCCCTTTGACCCAAAGGGGTCAATTGACAGCTGAGCGAAATGCGCTGGTTCAATTGGCGCAGGTTGTCCGTTTCCAGCATTTCACTCAACTCCGGTTGCCCGACCAGAATAATCTGTAACAATTTGCTCGTAGTCGTTTCCAGATTGGAAAGCAACCTCAATTGTTCCAATACGTCGGCGCTTAGATTTTGTGCCTCGTCGATCAACAGGATTACCTGTTTGTTTTCGACTTTTTTTTCCAGCAAAAATTGGTTGAACCGGTCAATGAGCGATTTAATCGAGTCGGTGTCTGAAGGAAGACCGAATTCATCGTTGATCGCTTTAAGCAGCTGGAGCGCATTCAGTTTGGGGTTGAAAATGTAGGCCGCTTCGGTGTGTTCATCCAAAGATTCTAAAAACATGCGGCACAGGGTTGTTTTTCCCGTTCCGACTTCACCGGTAATCTCGACGAACCCTTCTCCAAAACGGGCTGAGTAGTTGAGGTGGGCCAACACCTCCTCATGAATGCGTGAAAGATACAGATATTCCGGGTTGGGAACCAGTTTGAAGGGCTTTTCTTTGAAACCGAAAAATTGATTGTACATGATACAACTTAGAGATTCATTTGGTTTGAAACAATACCGGTTGTTTGCCTGATTCTACATTTATCAAAAACGAAGTTGAACCACCTTCTTACTGAGAGATTTTGCTGTTCCGGTTCTGGATATAGGCATCTCTGAAGGACTCGTAGGGGTCCAAGGCCGCATTTTTTAACATTTCGTATTGTCCGATTTGAAAGGAGACATCATTTACAGTCCTGACGCCGTAAACAATCAAGTTCGTTTCACTGGAAGTCAGTGCACCCGCATCCAGGTTGACCAACTGCATGAAAGAAAAGGGGTTCAGCGCCCAATCGCCGATGCCTCCCACGGAATCACGCAGGGTTGACGGGCCGAGAAATGGCCAAACAATATAGAACCCTTCCCCGGCCCCGTACCAGCCGAAGGTTTGTCCCATGTCTTCCTCTGGAGGGTTCAACGAAGGATACATCGTTGCTGGATCCATTAAACCGAGAAAGCCCAAAGTGGTATTGACGGAGAACCGCCCCAGTTCTCCGGCAGCGGCCTTGCCCTTCCCTTGCAAAAGACAGTTCACGAGACGAACGGGTGTCAAAAGATTAAAAAAGAAATTTTTTACACACACCCTGAGTTCTGGGGGTACGACATACGTATACCCGATGGCCACAGGTTTCAAGAACCAGAAATAGAGCCTGTCGTTAACGGTAAACATGGCACGGTTAAACCCTTCAATCGGGTCGGAAACCGTTATCAGTGCTCCTTCATCACCTATGAAAGTCCCGTCATCATCCTCATCGAAGGGGTCGAAAAATTCACTGCCCGCCTCATCTGATGCGGGCAGCGTCTCAAAGGTTACCGTATCATCCCCCCAAACCGAGCAGGGAAAGAAAAGGAAAACGCTAATAACGATACCAATGACAAGCCATTCAGGGCGGTTTTCCATGGTCTTCACTCACCGACCCACTCTCACACACATTAACTGAGGTGTTGTTTTCAAACGCATGACGTTTTCTATCATCCGGCAACCGACGTGCCTGGCCCGAATTCTTTCAATTCTGCGGAGTTGTGCATTGTGTTTCAGGATGGGTCTGTACGTTTACAAACGCGTCTCGCAAAAAGAAAAAGTCCAGTTCCATTTTAGGCCAATTGATGATAGAAACGGCACTAGCCGTTGCCGGCGAGCTGTTGGTTCTGCTCGGTTAGTTTTTGGTTCAGTCTTTCGATAAGCTGGGCCGGACTCTCCTTCTTCAGGATCGTGGCGAATTGGGCACGGTAATTTTTTACCAGGCTGACGCCCTCGACAATGATATCATAAACTCTCCATGGGTCACCGCCTTTTCTAATCATACGATAGTCTACGGGCGTCTCGATATTCTCACGTAAGAGCTTCGTCTTCACCTCCGCGTAGGCGTCGGAGTGAAAATTCTGTTCCAGGTAAACGATCTTTTCATTGTGGTATTCACCCTGGATTTTATCAATATAGGTATTGCCTAAAAATTGGGAAAAAACATCGGTAAAAGCTTGTTTCTCTTCGTCGGAAAATTCACGCCATTTATGTGCCACAGCGCGTTTGGAAATCTCCTCGAAATTAAACATGGGCTCTACCGTCTTCCAAATTGCTTCCCTTTGAGCCGCTTTGGTTTCATCTCCGGTGTATTTGGGGTCGTTGAGAATCTCGACGACCTCGTCTATGGGTCCCTGGATGATCTGTATGGGCTCCTCCGAAAAAGCGGGCAAGGATAGCGCGACAGAAAGAGAAACAATCAATATATAAATTGCCTTTTTAGGAATCATCGAATCCTCCAAGAAAGGTGACGCTGTTTGAATTGAACATCATAGCGCCCGGAAAGAAGGCATGAAGCGTTTCGTTACCAAACGGGTGCAATGACATCATCGGTTAAGACCACATCCTTCTCGATCTTCACCTGAAAAATGGCAACCGGACGTTCGCTGTCAAGGCGGATGCCGGATACACGTCCGGCTTCCACGCCCGCCAAGTCCACCCGTGCTTCGGTTGTAGGCCCTGAAAAATAATCTTACCAAAACCAGCCAGGGTATCTGCAATGATTTGGGTTTTTTCCATTCTTTCACATCCGCTTTCAACATCCAACAGGTCAATGTACAAATGCCTGTGGCGCGTTTTCTGTGTTTTTGACAATTGTATCGAAATACCTGACAATGCAAGCATTGTAAAGAAAAGATGGCAATGCCCCTTCAAACAGTCATTCCGAGATGTACCGGCACGTATGCGATTTGGTTTAGATGCACAAGGTCTTTCGAAACGCTTGTCGGGAAGCTGGGCTCGTTCCTCTTTCCCAAAGGGTATTGGGTATATGTGGGTAGTGCATTCGGCCCCGGGGGCCTCCGATCCCGCCTAAAGCATCACCTGCAACCAACCGCAAGGGTTCACTGGCACCTGGATTACGTAAAAAAGAGCATGGCTCCCATTGAAATCTGGTTCACTTTGGATTCACTCAAGCGTGAGCATGCATGGGCTGAAAATTTCACCCTGTTGGAAGGAGCGTCTTGTCCTATACCCAAATTTGGAGCAACAGACTGCAGTTGCCGCGCCCATTTCATTCATTTTCTGAAAAAGCAAGGATTTGTTCGCTTTCAATCCAACATCCGCCACCTTTCACCTGATCATGCGCCCTGCTATCGTACGGTTATCAAATGAGGCGCTTGGCCGGCTGCAGGAAGGCATTTTACGATCGTTTCTAATGAAAGGTCTAAAAATACCGATATTCAAGCAGGACATCGTTAGCCCAAGATCCAGAGACCCACTTCGTTTAAAGGATGGTCTGAATGATGGATAACCTTCGAATCATATTAAACAAAGTAAATCAGTTGGATCCCATCCCCATGGTCATCCACAAAGTGCTTGAACTGGCAGACGATCCGGATGCATCGTTACAAGACCTTGTGGATGTGGTTGAGCGGGACGCCGCCATAACCGCCAACCTTCTGAAAACAGTCAATTCAGCCCACATGGGACTGCCGGTCAAAGTTGATTCTGTTCATCAGGCGGTCTCCATGCTAGGACTCCAGCAGGTTGTGGAAATGGTCATGTCCCAAAACTTGTCCGCTAACCTGGGCCGTGCTCAAAAAGGGTATGGCCTGGCCAAAGGTGACCTTTGGCAACAAAGTTTAGCCGTTGCCATGGTAGCCCGAACCCTTGCCCGGGAAAAGGAATTGATGAGCCTTCCTGCAATTTACACAGCTGCCTTACTCAAAGATATCGGCAAAGTTGTTCTGCATGAATTTGTGGCGGATAAACTCTCATCCATTCAAGAGGTTGTGTCCAAGCAGGCCATGAGTTTTGTCGAAGCAGAGAAGGAAGTTTTGGGAATGGACCACATGATGCTCGGCGGCATCATCGCCAAACAGTGGAAATTCAGTTCCCACATGATCTATATGATCGAAAACCATCACCTCCCAAACCTCGCAGCCCGAAATGACCCGGCAACATCAACCCTTTATCTAGCGGACATGATTGCCATGATGGTAGATACCGGCATCGGTGTGGACCGTTTGGCATACCATGTGTACCAAGATGTTTTTAACGAATTTTTTCACGACAAGAAAAAGGTCAAAGGCCTGATGATCACCTATAAAAGTTACAAAGAAGAAATTCGGGAATTTTTGGAAGCAGCTTAGGTCAAACGTGCCGGTGAGGCTGGCTGCCCATGAGATGGGCATGTTGGTGGGAGTGGATGTGCAACTCATGGTCGAATAAAATACGGCCCTTATCCATGGTGTAGATATGCCGGGCTGTCTGAGACAGGAAGTCGTACTCGTGGGAGATGAGTACAATTGAGAGTTCCAGCGAAGTAAGGATGTCGATGAGCTTTTCCTTGGTAGCCGCATCCAGCCCGGTAGAAGGTTCGTCCAGCAAGAGGACTTCCGGCTCCATGGCAAGGATGGTGGCCAAAGAAACCAGCCGTTTTTCACCACCGGACAATTTGTGGGTGACCCGGTCTTCAAACCCAGAGAGACCGAGAAAATCGAGTGTCTCTTCAGCGACTGCCATCGCTTCTTCCTTCGATTTTCCCAAATTCAAAGGTCCGAAGGCAACATCATCCAAGACCGTTGGACTGAAAAGTTGGTCGTCAGCGTCTTGAAACAGCAGACCGATCCGCCTTCTGACCTCAAAAAAATCCTTTTCGGATTCCCTGATCTTTCCAAAAGCCTCGATCGTTCCTGAAATCGGTTTAAGAAGCCCCATGGCAACATGAAACAACGTGGTCTTTCCGCTTCCATTGGGGGCTACCAGGCCGATTCGGTCTTCGGCGTGAAGGTGGAAATTAAGATGGTCCAGGATCATCGGGCCACCCGGATACCCAAAACAGATTTTCGTCATCTTCAGGATAAGCGGTTTCACGATCAGAACCCCCATTCCAAATGGAACAAGAGCACCAGAACCAAAACAATAAACAAACCATAAACACCATTGACGGGATGGGAGGGAAACTCCCGAAGACTGACAAATTTACCGTTAAACCCCCGGCAGATCATGGCACCGTGCACACGGCGTGCACGATCGGAGGCCCTGACAAAAAGCATGCCGACCAAAAAAGCGACCGAACGGTAGCTGTGCAGATTGGTTTTGAGGTGAAAGTTGCGAATTTTCATCGCCCTGACCAAACGCTGATATTCCTGCTCGATCACAAAAAGGTAACGAAAGGTGATCAAGAGCATGTACACCAGATTGTCGGGAATTTTCATCCGGTTGAGCGCATGGCCCAAGGTGTCTACGGTCATGGTGGCCACGAGCGCCATAAAAGCGGACACCAACGCGACGGTTTTCAAGCTGATCTGGGAGCAAATAATAACGCCTGGACGGGTCAAGGTCACCGGGCCGATGGTTGCGATCGCCTCTCCCTCAAAAGACCAGGGCAGAACGGTCCACAGCAGCAAGAGGAACAAAGCCGGGGCAAAAAGGCGGCGGAGAACGATCCGCAGATCCAGACGGGCCGCAAACACCAGTATCAGCGATGTAACCAGCGCCGTCGTCAGCGTTGAGAATTGATAGGAAACGGCAACCACGATGGCCACGGCAACCGCTCCCGTAACCCGTAGCCGAGGATCAACGCGATGAAGCAGAGAGCGGCCGTCGGCAAAAGATTCCTGGATCATGAATGTCGTCCCTCTTTTCGATAGCGGATGTAAGCCCCCAGTCCGACGAGTCCGAGAATATACCCAATACCCCCGAAAATGTCGGAAAACGTGGGCCCTTTATCCTGCTCTGCAGCTAACATTCGTGTTAAGGGAGCCAATTTTTTATCCAATTGCCTGGCGACGATCGTTTCCACATCAACAATGGAAAGCGGTGCTGCTTCTTTACCGCGAGTCGAATTGTTCCCGGTGACCCCATTCTTGGATGAGGCAAAGGGATTGCCATGTGCAGATGAATCGGTCGGGACCGTATGGGAGGACACGATTGACGTCAATGGGCCACCGCCGATTTCCTCGGCTGCAAGCGTCCATGA
>Ga0272441_10007766_pt1 | contig 17295 bp, 16 predicted proteins | sample SSMProp6N_FD_193582 | JGI IMG/M metagenome (GOLD analysis project Ga0272441, IMG submission 193582) | Marine sediment archaeal communities from Little Sippewissett salt marsh, Falmouth, MA, United States - SSM-Prop-6N | ecosystem: Environmental > Aquatic > Marine > Wetlands > Sediment ...
AAACGAAAGAGTTGAAATCCTTGTTGATTCAAAAATAGGGCTGATTAAAATCATTCAAATTGCAGGAACATTAGCAAGACGGATTGCGCCATATATCTCTAAGGGAGATGTATTGAAAAAAGGAGAAAAAATCGGAATTATTAGGCTAGGATCACGTGTAGATATCTATATTCCGTCAAATAGAATAAAGAAACTAAAAATAAAAGTTGGCGATATTATTAGGGCGGGTGAGGGTTCTCTTGCAGAAATCAATGATTAGCTTACTGTCAATCGCCGACTGTATAAGTCTTTTAAATGCAAATTTGGGTTTTCTTTCAATCATAATGGCTTTTTCTGGCCAGGTAAGGCTTGCATTGTCCTTTATTCTGCTTGCTTTACTTGCCGATGGACTTGACGGAATGGTTGCAAGAAAGACAAAACACGGGGTTCTTGGAGAACATTTTGAGGCAATGGCCGATATGACCTCGATGGGAATAGCTCCGCTTGTTTTTGTTTATGCAACCTATCAAAACGAAATATCTTCATGCGGATATTTTCAAATGTACTTTTACGTTACTGTAATTTTGTTCATATCATTGAGCACAATTCGCCTTTCCTCTTTTCATGTTTTGAAAGACAAAAATTTTTTTATCGGACTCCCCGCATCAGCTGGTACAATTATAATTCTAATGCTGTCACTTTTAAAGATTACATACATAGCAGAAATACTAGTTATATTAATAATTGCTCTTTTTATGATTTCACCAATTAAGTTTCCAAAGACAGGAATAAAGATGAACTCATGCGCAGCAGTCTTAATTGTTTTAACAATAATTTTAGAAAAATCTTTTAGCGGTGCATTACCAATTATTCTATTAATAGCAATCCTAACTTACGTTATAGTAGGACCATTGCATTTGCAGATAACCCGAAAAGGATAATATCTTGGTGGCTTTTCTAAATAAATTTTTCAAAAACCAATAAAAACATTTCTAAACACAAAACGCATTACACAAAGCCCGTATGGACGATATACCTAAAATTGGCATAACCGGCATGCCAAACGTTGGAAAAACCCAGACACTCATTAAAGTAATTGAGTTTCTAGAAGGAAGCGGTTACACTGTCGAAGGAATGATTACAGAAACAATTTTAGAAGACAACAAACGCATAGGTTTTTATGTAAAAGATTGGCAAACAGGTGAAAAAGAAGTTTTTGCTCATTTAGATTTTGAATACAAAGAAAAAGTCGGGGATTACGGGGTAGATACCTCAGTTCTTGATAAAATTGGCATACCTGCCGTAGAGAAGGCTATTATTGACGAGAATGTTGACGTCATTGTAATCGACGAAATAGGAAAAATGGAGATGCTTTCTGAAAGATTTTGTGAGGTGGTTATCGAGGCATTAGACTCTGACAAACCAATAATGGTTACTCTGCACAAAAAATCAAGAACGCCTTTATTACAAGACGTTAGAAGAAGAGATGACATAAGAATTTTAGAAGTAACTCCAGTGAATAGAAATCTTTTACCATATAAATTGGAAAAAATTATGAAAGAAAAACTGCCACCACTTTTTTGACATGAACGACTTTTCAAAGCCTCAAATCATTGAAGAGGGAGATACCAAGATTTTTGTTTTCAATCATAAGATTTCTGAAAAGGGGCCCGGTACAAAGCATTCTTTGCCATTTTATAATTCTTCAATGGAGCTGAATAGGGACCTTTCCGTTCTTGTGGTTCAATGGTTGGTAAATACTTTTGAAAAAACATTAAATATTTTGGATGGGCTAGGAGCATCTGGGATAAGGGGAATTAGGTTTGCAAATGAAGTTGAAGGTGACTTTTTTGTTACTATAAATGATTGGAGCGAAGAAGCCTATAAATTAATTAAAAAAAACATCAAGGCGAAAGAATTTGAAAACGTCATTGCTTCAAATGAAAATTTAAATTTATTATTATCTAAAGAAAAATATCACTATATTGATGTGGACCCGTTTGGGTCTCCCGTATACTTTGCCGACTCCGCAATTAGAAGCATCAAAAATAATGGAATTATTTCTTTTACTGCAACCGATACAGCAACATTGTGCGGAGTTTATCCTAAAGTTTGTCTGAGACGTTATGGTTCGATACCGCACTATTCTTACTTAATGAAAGAAATTGGTATACGTATACTTTTAGCCTTTATTGCTAGGGAGGCGGCAAAACACGATAAAGGCATATTTCCAATAATTTCGTATGCATCTGATCATTATTTTAGGACCTATATTGAAGTTAAAAACGGTATAAAACATGCTAACAATTCTATTAGTAAAGTTTCATTGGTAAATTCATCTAAGTTTTATGATTTGCAAGATAAGGACGATTCTATTGGGCCATTATGGGTAGGAAAAATACAAAATAAAAATATTATTCTTAAAATCCGTTCTATTCTTAGTAATAAAAAGATGGGTACAAAAAACATTCTTTGGAATCTTTTAGATCTACTAGAAGAAGAGAGTAACGCTCCAGCATTTTTTTATACTTCTGACATTATAGCTTCCCGTCTCAAGCTATCTCCTCCAAAAATGAAAGCGATTTTCAGTGAATTAACAAAAGCAGGGTACGATGTATATCGAACTCATTTCAGTCCAACAGGTTTTAAAACAGAGGCACCTTTAAAAAAAATAGAAACGGCGTTTAAATGAAATTGAATATGTATGTTTAAGTGTAATATAACTCAGGGGGAAATGTGTGACAAAGAGATTAAGGCTCGGGGTTTTGGCCTCTGGAAATGGTACAGATCTACAAAGTATTATTGATGCATCGGAAAAGGGTTTAATTGATGCCACTGTCGAGGTGGTAATTAGTGACAGAAAAGATGCATTTGCTTTAAAACGAGCAAAGACACATGAGATAAAAGGAATTTTTGTGGACCCCAAACAGAAAAGTAAAAATGAAATGGATGTAGGTGTTGATAATATTCTTACAAGAAATGAGGTTGAGCTGGTAGTCGGGGCTGGTTATATGAGGATTTTATCCAGTGGTTTTGTAAAGAAGTGGTATGGAAAATTAATTAATATTCATCCAGCACTGCTTCCTTCTTTTAAAGGAACAAATGGCCAGGGGGATGCAATTGATTATGGAGTAAAAATTAGTGGTTGCACCACACATTTCATTGATGATAAAATAGATCACGGTCCAATAATTTTACAGGCAGCAGTAAAAGTAATGCCTGATGATAACGGCGATTCATTGACAGAACGTATACTGGAAGTAGAACATCAAATTTTACCCAGAACCATTCAGCTTTATGCCGAAGGTAGATTAAAAATTGAGGGCAGAAAAGTAAAGATTTTACCTGGAAACTCATGGTTAAAGAATCAAGAAAATAATTCTGAAGTATTATATTCTGAGGGGTATTAGATTATCTAACATGAATATTATTGATAGTATTTGCTGGCTCGATAGTTATTCTCGTTTTGGAATAAAACTTGGACTTAGCAGGATAAAAAATCTATTAAAACTCATGAAAAATCCCCAGAATAATCTTAAAATAATTCATGTCGGGGGTACAAATGGCAAAGGGTCAGTATCACATTTTATTGCCTCAATACTTTTTCAAAATGGGTACAGCGTTGGTATTTATACCTCTCCACATCTGCAAGAAATAAATGAAAGAATTATTGTAAATGGAAAAAAAATCCCAAACGATGATTTTGCATATCTTGCAAATAAAATAAAACCGATGGTAGAACTGATTTCAGGTGAGGATCCGCCTACATATTTTGAAATATTAACAGCGATGGCATTTGAATATTTTAAAGATAAAAAAATTGATTTTGCAGTTATAGAGGTAGGCCTTGGTGGAAGATTTGATGCTACAAATATTGTAAACCCTAATGTTTCAATTATTACAAATATTGCTCATGATCATAAAGATCAACTAGGAAAAACCATTAAAAAAATTGCACAAGAAAAATCCGGTATCATAAAAAAAAATGTTCCAGTAGTAACAGCTGCTTCTGGTGAGGCATTAAAAATTATTACAAATGTTTCTAGAGAAAAAAATTCTGAAGTCTTTAGAATTAGTAGTAAAAATGTCAAACGAATTAATTCAAAAATCGGTTTTCAAGAGTTTTTTATTAAGGGCAGTTTGAAAGATTATATTGTTAAGACAAAAATGTTAGGCGAACATCAAGGACAAAACATTGTATGTGCACTTTTGGCAATTGAAATTCTTCAAATCAATGGATCGTCTATCTCAGATAAAAGTATAGTTCAAGGAATAGAGAAAGCATCAATTCCCGGAAGATCAGAAATTGTTAGCAAATCTCCTATAGTGCTATTGGATGGGGCCCACAATCCAGCTGGTATGAATGCTTTGAAACATACGCTGGAGAATGATTTCGGCCACAGGAGAATTATTTTAGTTTTAGGCATACTAAAAGATAAAGATATTGAAAAGATGCTTTCAATAATTGTTCCACTTGCAAAGAAGATCATCATTACAAAAACCAAAAATAGTCGAGCTTGGAATATTTATGAAATAAAAAATAATCTTGAAAAAAATTTCTTATCTGCTGAAATTATTGATATTGATGGTGTTAAAAATGCAGTTTCCCATGCTTTATCGGTAGCAGAAGACAAAGATATTATTTGTGTGACCGGATCTTTATATACAGTTGGAGAAGCAAGGGATCTGTTTGTCATCAAAAAATAATCTATTTATATGGTGCCTCTATTAAGATCGATAATGGCAGATTCTCAAGCACATTTCATAAACATTGATACGATTAAAGAAGCAAAAAGAGAAATTAAAAAGATCGGTAGCGATCCTAAAAGTATTGAAATAATGGCTCCAAAGGCTGTTACAAAAATCATAAAAATTGAAAAGGTAATTTTACAGGATGCAATAATCATCAAACAGGATATGCTTTCAATCGGCGGAGAAGTAGCAGTACCACAAAACACCTTTAAACTTCATGACGAAATGGGAGATATTCTCATAATCGGCTCAGTAAGACAGCTTAATGATCTTGTTGTAAAACTTGACAGGCATTATTCCCGTTTGAAGAAAATAGCTGGAAAAATTTCAAATCTTTTAAAGGAGATAAAATGAAATATCTTGAAGTTGGGAGTAAAAAATTTTTGTTGGGGAAAAAAACTCTTATTATGGGAATTTTAAATGCTACCCCAGATTCATTTTCGGATGGGGGCAGACATTTTTCTGCAGATGCTGCAATAAACCATGCCATTAAACTTGAGGAAGATGGTGCAGATATAATTGATATTGGGGGGGAGTCAACTCGTCCTGGGGCAAAACAAATTTCCTCAAAAGAAGAAATAAAAAGAGTCCTACCTATAATTGAAAGGTTAGCTGATAAATTAAGCATACCTCTTTCTATCGATACATACAAAGCCGAAGTTGCAGAAAAGGCAATTGAACTGGGAGTTGGAATGGTTAATGATGTAACTGCACTCCAAGGGGATCATGGCCTTGTTAATGTTATTACGAAACATAATGTTCCAATATGTCTAATGCATATGAAAGGAAATCCAATAACCATGCAACAAAATCCAAGATATGATGATGTGGTGGGTGAAATATGTGCTTTTTTAAAAGAAAGAGCTGACTTTGCTATATTTTACGATGTAAAAAAGGAGAATATAATAATTGATCCTGGAATTGGTTTTGGAAAAAGAACGGGACGTGGAATAGAAGATAATTGCGAGATCCTAAAACGTTTGCCGGAATTGAAAAGATTAGGTTACCCAATTTTGGTTGGAACCTCAAGAAAAACCTTTATTGGTAATGTATGTGGGGGAAGTAAACAACTTCCTGTTTCTGAACGATTGGAGGGAAGTCTTGCAGCTGCGTGTATTGCAGCGATAAATGGTGCAGATATTATCCGCGTTCATGATGTTAAAGAAACAAAACGATGTTTAGATCTTATTAACTGTGTAATAAACTGATCCAAATTTTTATACAATAAATAAATTAAAAAAATATTGATAGTAGGAATTATTAAGCATAAGCAGATTTCCAAATTGTGGTTTTTACTATGGATCCAGTCTGTCCAATTGACTACCGATATGGGAGAAAGGAATTAAAAGAAATTTTCGGAGAAAAACGTCGACTTCAATTTCTGCTTGATGTCGAGGCAGCTCTTGCCAGAGCACATTCCGCTGCTGGTAACATACCTCAGGATGCTGCAAATGAGATTTCTAAAAAAGCTACTGTAGACTTGATCAGTAACGAAAGAGTTAGAGAAATTGAAAAAGAAACAAAGCACGACATAATGGCTGTTACAAGAGCACTAGCGGAGATTTGTGAGAACGATGCTGGCAAATATGTACATCTAGGAGCTACAAGCTATGATATTGTTGATACTGCAAATGCTTTGCAGTTTGCTGATGCAATCACTTTTATTAAGAGAGGTTTAAAAGAATTAAGAAAAACCTTGGTTGATCTTGCAATAAAAAACAAAAAAACTGTCATGCTTGGAAGAACCCATGGACAACATACAATTCCAATAACCTTCGGATTGAAAATGGCAGGATATGCAATGGAAATTGATAGACATCTTGAAAGATTACATGAATGTCAAACCAGAATATTGGTTGGAAAACTTTCAGGGGCTGTAGGGACAGGTGCAGCATTAGGTTCCAAAGCATTGGAACTCCAACAGATTATGCTAACTGAATTAAAACTTGGAATTGAAGATGTCTCCACTCAAATTGTTTGTAGAGATAGATATAATGAGATGATATCAGTTCTCTGTAATATTTCTACAAGTATGGAAAAATTTGGAACCGAGATAAGAAATCTACAGCGTGATGAGATAGGCGAAGTAGCAGAGGCATTTGAAGCAAAAAAACAAGTTGGTTCTTCAACCATGCCTCACAAAAGAAACCCGATAACTTCTGAACAGGTTTGTGGATTAGCCAGGTTGGTAAGAGGATTTATTATTCCTACTTTTGAAAATTCTATTCAATGGCATGAAAGAGATTTGTGCAATTCATCAGCGGAACGATTTATATTGCCTCACACGTTAATTCTTACCGACTGGATAGTATATCAAACAAATGAGATTTTTAAAAATTTAAAGGTGTTTCCTGAAAGAATGCGAAAAAATATGGATATTTCTAAAGGTCTTCCAATGGCCGAATCTTTGATGACCTTACTAGTTCACAAAGGAATCGCTAGAGGAGATGCACATGAGCTTATGCGTAAAGCATCGATAAAGGCAGCAGAACTAAATAAACCTTTAAAAGAAATCGTCCTAAATGATAAAGAAATCATGCAACTGATGGAACCTGGAGAGGTTGATTTCGCGCTAAATCCTGATAATTATCTGGGTTCTTCAGAAAGAATTGTTGAAAAAGTCTTTAAAAAACTTAATAGATGATATTATTAGTAAAAACCGCTCTTTTTCAATCGAAATATCCATTAATATGATGCTGCATTCTTGTTGCCGATATGCAAAAACTAGATATAATTACTAAAAATGTTCAAGAGATTATAACTATTGAGGAACTATCGCAGGTTGTTAATAAGGAAAATCCAAGAGGATATATTGGTTTTGAACCATCTGGAACGGTTCATCTAGGATGGAAAATTTGTACGAACAAAATTAAGGATTTTATTCAATGCGGATTTGATTTCACGGTATTACTTGCAGATTGGCACGCTTACATTAATGATAAACTTGGAGGAGACATTGAAAAAATAAAACTTTGTGGAAAATATATGGAAGATTGTTTTTCCGCAATGGGTGTTGATAGATCAAAAATCAAATTTATCTATGCAAGTGACTACATATCTGATCCAAAATATTGGGAACTCGTACTTAGAGTTTCTAAATCAACAAGCGTTGCTCGTGTCAAAAGGGCAATGGATATAATGGGAAGAGATGAAAACGAAGCTGATAAAGATCTCTCAAAGCTTTTCTATCCTGCAATGCAAGTATCTGATATTTTCTATCTTAAACTTGATGTAGCCTATGGAGGGATGGACCAGCGTCATGCTCACATGCTTGCAAGAGATACAGCGAAAAAAATAGAAATAAAACCACCTGTGGCCATTCATACACCCCTCTTAACAGGTTTGCAGGCAGGGGAGCGAATGAACCCTCTTGAGGTGAAAATGAGTAAAAGCAAACCAGATTCAATGATTTCTATACATGATGATCCTGACAGTGTTAAAAATAAGATTAAAAAGGCATATTGTCCAGAAAAACAAGTGGAAGGCAATCCAATTTTGGAAATATGTAAATTTGTTATATTTCCTGAACTTTCTGGAGAGGCTTTTTGCATCAAACGGCCAGAAAAATTTGGCGGAAATTTGGAATTCTTTAGCTACGAAGAATTAGAAAATGTATTTAAATCAGGTCTTCACCCATTAGATCTGAAAAACGCTGTTACATTTTATGTTAATAGAACTCTTGAACCGATACACGAATATTTTGATAACCATCCTGATAACTATGAATATTTAAAGAGCGAAGGAATTATTAATTAAACATTAACGCTTAGTAAAATTCATAATTATATTCATGCCTTTATATGAGTCTTCTTTGTAATAAACTATTAAGACTTTTTTCTTAGGCAGTATGCATACAAAAATTCATCATCATACCTTTTTTTTGATTCTATTTTATATTTTAGATTGCTGTTTGAAAAAATCTGACGCATTTTTTCTTTCTCTATAAGTGAACTGATTATTATATATCCTTTTCCAGTTGTTGTAAAATAATTTTCAACATTTTCTATAAATCTTTTAATTATTTCCAATCCGGTACGTCCACCATCTATTGCAATATCAAACCATCCTGTTTTACCTACCCTTTCATTATCGCTTGTAGGAAGATAAGGGGGATTGAAAATTATAACGTCAAATAATTCATTAGAATGTAAAACAGAGAAAAGATCTCCATATCTTATATCGACATTTCCGCCCAACAAGTGTTTATTTATTAGGAAATTTTTTTTTGTTAATTCTACAGCATAAGGGTTTATATCTGAACATACTACATTTGCACCAAGATAAGCACAATATAATGCGACTATTCCACACCCAGTTCCAGGTTCAAATACTTTCTTTCCTGGAGATATTTTTATTGTATCTAAAATTTGAAATGTGTCTTCTGCTGGTTCGTAAACTTCAGGATGCAAATTAATAGCTAATTTGTTGAAATGAAATTGTGAGCTAGAAGATTTTTTATTCAAATTTATCTTTCATCTCCGTTGGTTATTACCGCATTATAGAAGTAAATAATATTTTTTATGTCGAATATTTCTGCAGAAATTCAATTGCCAATTTATGTGCTTTTGGGCTATTACTACCTTCCGATTTTTTTACAAATTTAATTATTTCTTCTTTTTGATTAGATTCTTCAAAATAATAACTAAAAGCTCGAATAACAGAGGCTTTCATTAATTCAGTTTGTTTTCCCTTGTATATATTGTCAAAATTTAGGAGCAATGACGTTATTTTCGATCTATACTGTTGTTTAAATTTTGCAATTTTGCCGGCTTTTTCAATTGCGTGTGCAGAGGTCATTGTTCTGCCTTGTTTTATAATTCCAAAATAGTTTTCATATATTTGATCAAATTTATTTTCTGAATCGATCCTAGTTAGATTTGCAATTAGATGTATGCCAATGTACTGATGGTAACTATTTTTACTGCTAAGCATTTTTGCTAATTGGTCCCAGTGTTTGTATAATACATCTGGATGTTTTTCGCTAATTGTTAATAATGTCTGAAAACTTGAAAATCTAACTTGATCGTCTTTGGATAAGATATCATCAAGTAAAGTCTGAAGGTATTCTGGGTCATTTGTTTCCTTCTTTGAATTTAAATTAACATCGCTATAATTCATTGTTGTAACCCCAATAAATTTTTATTTTTTAAAATTTAATACAATGAACTTTGGATATTGGAAGATGTTTAAATAATAATAAATTATTTCAAAACTTGGTTATCACATGAATGAAACAGATTTTTACAATTATACATTAAAAGTGCCTAGTCAGATGGAAGTAGTTACCATCTCAAACATAAGAAAATTAATTGAACTGTTTCCAAGACTCACGGATAAATTTGATGATGAGGATGTTTCAAATATCAAAGAATATCCTCTTAACAATACTCGTGCAATTGGCCGTGTTTTATCATATTTAAAATATCTTGATGTACTTGAAGATTGTAGACTAGTTAAAAAAGAAGATGACGAAGAGATAGTAAAACAAGGTTTTTGTTTAACAGAAAAAGGAAGTTTGCTTAAGGAAACAGCAATTTACGATCCTAATAAACTAAAGGAAAAATGGAAAGAAGTGATACTAGACTCAGAATTGTATAAGGCCCTGACAAGCAATGGTGAATTTGAAAAATGGAAACAAGTCTCACGAGCAACCGTAAGAAAACTTCTTGCCAACTCTTTTTCTAATAGAGTTAAAGACATGAAGGAACGTGTAGATAAAGGTGAAGACTATTTAGCTAATTTTTTAAACGATGCCGGACTTTTCAAGTTAGATACCGAGAACCTAATCTCTATGGATGCAATATTGGATGAACCAATTAAAAAAGAAAAATCCTACAATTCACAAAATAATGAATTTATTGAGAATTCAAGTGAGGTTGTAAAAGCAAGTAACCAGACTTTGGATAACAGCTTGTTATTTATTAAGGAAAATGATTTCGAGCTAAAAATTAAGGAATGGAATGATCTGACATTAAGTTTTTTAAGCAAATATACTGAGAGTAAAAAATCAGTCAACAAGAAGTAATTTAAAAAATAAGAGTAGTTGAACTTGAAAATTAGTCTCTTTCATTTCGAATAGGGCCCTTAAGTTTTCTTTTATTATCCATTATTTCAGGTGAGTAAAAATTTTAGTATTTAAATGAATTTACTAGAGTAAGATAAGGGTTTGTTCCAGGTGTATCAAACCATTGATTTATTTTTGGTAAAGTATCTCCAAATATTTATTTGGTTTCCAATAAATATCACCATATTTTATACGTAAATTTAGATGTGAATTGTACATTACTTTTTAAAAAGTATGCGAATTACAAATTTAAGGATTATATTTACTTAGGGGGCAAAAGAGAGAAGATCAAAGTTGGAAGAGGCTTTATATTCAATATTTGGGTAAGTAATTTCCCTCCTCAAATTGAAAATATATCTTTTGATCCTCTTCCAACTAACATCTTTATCTGTTAAAAAATTATTTTGAAGGTTTTTATAACTCTAAAAAAATTCCTTTGCGCCCTCAATTTTTTTAACTCCACTTACGGTCTTGGGTCTATGTGATGAAACCCATCTATAATACAAAGCTAGAATTATTCCAAACATTCCAAATATTCCTGAACCAATTGCGTAGCTATTTTGGTAAAACGTCCCTAGCAAGTAAAGACTACAATCTCCAATAGATAAGCAAATAATAATTTTTTGAAATTTTGAAAGTTGAAAATACTTGCCCAAAGCTTCATTTTCATCGACACGCTCTTGATCAAGCTCAGAGTAAGGCAAATTGTTGTATGTTAACTTCATAATATCTTCTTTTAAATTACGTATGTTCTTCATCATATCCGAAAGTTTTGGAACAACTTTTGGATTACCATCCCATGCATTGTTATATTCATCAATTGCTTCCTTAATATTTTCCAGTGCCCTTGAAATTTTTTTCTGGCAACGTTTGTGATACTTTTGTGTCATGAGTATCTTTTTTTCAGCAGAGGTTGGTCTTACATATTTATCATATTGGTGAACGCGATCACGCTGACCAATACTTAAAGGCCATCGAACCATAAACATCTCTCCAAAAATATTTCATTTAATTTAGTATAAATAACTTTGTAGGAAATCTATCAAAATTGAATTTGTTCTTAATGAAAATTTTCTTGGTTTTTAAAAATCCTTTAAGATTCTTCGATTTGTCATTTTTACTTTTACAGTTCTAACTGTAGCAATTTTAAAATTAGGGGTTATACAGTTAATGATAGACTAGTATAATTTTTAAAAAGATAAAAAAAACGTTAATTATTTTAAAGAAAATTCCTGTCTAAAATTACCTCATTTAAACTCACTTCTAGTTAATTTTCCTGTATTAACAACACATTTTGTTTTTAGTATATCAACCAGATTTTTAAAAATTCAATACGACCTAGATTCACCTAAGATACATTTTTCAATATTTTAGTTATTCTCTCCTTTAGATCATTTCTATTAAATGGTTTTCTAATAAAATCCTCGTCAGTATAATTACTGCCATTCTTTTCAATTTCTTCAGAACACGCTGTAAAGAAAACAACCCGAATATTCTTCCATGGTGAATCACTTTTCTGTAATCTATCAAGAACATCCCAGCCACTCATGTCTGGCATCATAATGTCAAGCAATATTAAATCTGGATTATCCTCCTGCTCAAGAATCTTGAAACAAGCTTTACCACCGATAGCACCAACTACCTTAACGTCCATATCAGAATTCTCGAGAATTTTACTAACGACATAAATCTGATCTGGCTCATCATCCACAACCATGATTTTCTTCATCCAAATCCCTTAAATAAATACATAATTAATTTTTATTGATTACTTTTATTCCAGACGTAAATTTCTCATAGGTTTTTATTAATTTTTGAATTATCATCCTCACTTTATGCCAGTCATTTGTTAAGGTGGTTATCATCTTTCTTCTCTAATTCTCTAAGAAAAAGAAAATTATCAATTTCCTGGCTAACATTTTTTTCAGCTGAAACATTTTCAATAGGAATGTTAAAGTAAAAAGTAGAGCCTTTTCCAACTCCTTTGCTTTCTACCCAAATCCTGCCACCGTGCTTTTCAACAATCCGTTTACAAATGGATAAACCTAGACCGCTGCTATCAAAATCATGTCTTGACCAATCCGCCTTGTAGAATTCGTCAAACACATGAACAATCTGTTCAGGTGTCATTCCATTGCCCTCATCTTTTATTGAAACATTTACAAAATCATTTTCGAATTTTGCATCAATGGCAATAGTGCCGCCATCAGGACTGTACTTGATGGAATTATTGATAATGTTGTCAAATAATTCTTCGATTTGCAATGAATCGGCTTTTATATTTATCTTGTCAGATACGTTATTTTTAATTTTTATATTGTAATTATTAAATATGTTATCATTCTTTTTAATCGTCATATTAATTTTATCAAACAGGTTAACATCTTCAACTTTTAATTTAGTACTGGGGGCATTCAATTTAGCAAGTTTCAATGTTTTTAATACAAGATTTTTCATAAAATTGGCATTTCTGTTTACGACTTCTAACATTTCACTTGACTCAGAGTTTTTCTCATTTTCAATTATAATTGCTAAAAGATTTGTGATTGGGCCTAAGGGGGTTTTCAAATCATGGCCAAGCTGATTTACAAACTCATCTTTTTGAATTAATAATTTTTTAATTTCTTTTGTTCTACTCTCTACTTCCAACTCTAGATTTTTATTCAAATGATTTAATTTATTTTGCGTTTTTTCTAATTTTTCATTTGTATTAATCAACTTTTTATTTACTTCTTCAAGATGGTAATTTTTTTGTTGCAATTGCACTGTCCTTTCTTTTACTACACCTTCCAAATTCTTGTTATAATTCTCCAGATCTTCTTTTGATTCTAAAATTGAATTGCGCATTGTTTCAAAAGATTTAGAAAGATTCCCAATTTCATCATTTGATGACAGTAAATCATTTTCTATTTTATTTTGATAGTCGCCATTCTTAATTTTTATCGAAGCTTTCTCCAATTTTTTAATCTTATCAATAATTGTTCTTTTTGTAAAAATCCTAATGAGGAAAAAAGCAATAAAAATACCAACAACATCTAGTGATAAAATAAAATATAAGTAATTGGTAACTCTAAGATTTAATTCATCAAAAGGAATGGAAAGAATAAATACTCCCACAATTTTATTCTTAACAATTATTGGAGAAAAATAATAAAAACTTTGATCTTCATCTTTTTCACTATAAGATATAATATAGCCATCCAATGATTTTTTAATGTTCTCTGATCCATTAAGATCAATATGCTCGTAAAAATCTTCAGTTGCATATAAAATCTCGTTATCCCTATTTACTATTCCAGCTGCAATAACCTTTTCTTCAATAATTTCTTCAATTTTAAAAGTGTCAGATATACTCTGATAATTTAAGTCACCACTTTCAAGCAAACTTACATAATTCTCGATTCTACTTAAAATAAGCTCTCTTTCTGTTTGATATTTTGTGACCATTGTAATTGAACTAATTAAAATTAAAACAATAACAAATGGTAATAATGTATAGGCGGTAATTTTTCTATTCAATCCATTAGGTTTTATGCGAGATGAGAAATTAAATAAAGATTTAATCTTCATTCCATGTTCTCCAAAACCTGAGCATGAGCCTGTTCAGCAGTGATTTCCCCGTCTAGAACATCAATCATTAATTCATCTATTAAACTATCAATAAGTTTGTTTTCTTCACCTAAGATATATCCGGCATTGTCGCTAAAATGCAACCTGCCCTGATATTTTTCGTTTATTTCCGATTGAAATTGTTCGAATTGATCGTCGGCAACATCCGAAGTAGTTAAATGCCCTTTGATGCCTGTTGGAGCCTTTGTGTATCTTATCCATTTTTCAGCAATAGTCGGTGTTGAAATATATTTCATCAATTCTATTGCCGCCTCTTTGTTTGGCGCATCTTTCATCACAGCAAACTGGGGAATATAACTACCCATATAGAAATCAACATTTTGGAAAACCGGCAATTCTGCTGGCATCATTAGATATGTTTTATTTTCGTCCATATCCATCCAATGATTGTACATCCAAGCTCCATTAACTGTAAATAAAACTGTACCATCAAAGCTCATATTTCGTGTGTCATACCATGCCCTGTTATCATGTCCTTTTAATAAAGGCTCATATTTACTCAATTCCTCCATGGCTTGAAATGTTTTTAGTAGAGATTGATTTTTTTGTTCTGTAAAAGTCTCCTCCTTTACTAAAGAAAAATTACCTATGTCTGATTTAAATAAATGCCCAAACATATATTCGGTTGTACGCCAATCGCTGTTACTTTCATAAAAAGCAGCAATATTTGTACCATTTTGTTGATTGTATTCATAAACAGCTTTAACATATTCTACTAAATCATCAAAGGTCATCCCATATTGTTTAATTTCAATGCCAATTTCATCGGCAACCTCTGTATTATACCACAGCATGGTATAAAATCCTTCAATATATGGCCCTACGAGAATCCCACCATATTCATCAAGATAATTGTCTATAATAAATGATTTTTGAGTTTCACTAAAACCTTCAACTTCTAAAAAATCGACTAAATATTTTTCACCCCAGTATGAATCATTAAGTAATTCAGCAACGTCTCCGTACACACCGGTATTAGCTACTACAATATCCCACTCATAATTACCAGTGTTAATCATTTCAACAATCTTTTCAGCAATATCTGGATCAGAATTTAATCCGACATCTTGAAAAAATTGGTAATTAACCTCAATATTTGGATTTTCAAATTCAAACTCATTGGCAATTTCATGAATGAGGGTTTCTCTTAGATGTTCATCCTTCCAACGAGTAAGCCAATTTATTGTGACTTGAGTGCCATCATCTTCTTCATATCCATCTTTTTTCTGAATGTTGGTTCCCGAATCTATACAGCCTGCAAAAATTAAAATTAATGTTATGGTTGTTAAAATCGCTATTTTTCCCTCTATAAAATATTTTTTTGTCATCCCATCACCTTAACTAATTTATAGATGTTTTTCTACTTCTATTGTTATGTTACAAATTGTTACCAGCTATAAAGAATTATTGGTAAATATAAATAAAGCCCATCAATAACATTGGTAAAATTAATATCGTTAAATCATAGGAATTAGATGTGTATCTACACATCCACTTAATTCAACTACAAACAATATAGAAACCGATGCAATTATCAATAATTTCCTTTTCATCCAAATCTCCTCATGCCACTATTCCGAATATAGGTTAAAGTTAAATAAATTCTGAAAAAATACTAATATTTACATATTCCCATTGATACGAAATTCTAGGAGAACCTACCAAGATTTTTTCAATGTTGGCTGAGCTATTTCAACTATTAAAAAAAATTACTAAACCTTTTATTTTTGAATTCAAAATATTGTTTTACTTTAAAATCGAAAGAGATATTCTATTATTGGAAACCATTCAATCAGCTGTTTTAATATTTGCCAGAAAGGAATTAACGGTGTATTTTTTGGTGTTGAAAGTGAAACAGGTATTATGTAATAATCACTTATATTATCCATATTTACCACCTTTACCTCACCGTCAAATTCATTATTGTTTTCCTCTGGCGCAACGACAGTTACATTTACCTTTAAAGCACCATCTTCAGGTGACAAATCTATTCCGTAGTTTGGATTGAAAGCCCAATCGCCCCATTCGGGGTTTTTCTCTATCTGCCATGAAAGCAAAGATTCTGGATCACCCATGTTTTCTATAACAAATTCCCCTGAAACTGGACTTTTGGGTCTGACATTCGCCCAACTTAGGGATCCATAACATTCTAAATCAGGGATTTTGTCTGGTTCAGGTTCAGTTTTATTATTTTGTACAATAATAGAAGTGGAATAAATGGCAGACGATTTTTTCCCATCTGAACATACCGCATAAATTGTATGCTCGCCATCTTCCACAGTTTTTGTATTCCATTCATGGCTCCAGTAAACGGTTCCATCTGCATATTCCCAGTCATTTTGATCTATCTTTACAAGAACCCATTTCAATTTTCCGTCACCTTCGGGATGATGGGCAGTGCCGGAAATCGTAATTGTATTGTTAACAATCTCTCCGTCTTTAGGTGATGATATTGTAAGTATTGGGACAGGTGTATTTCCACCTCCCCCAGTTTTTGATGGTTCAGCCACTGCTGCTTCGTCTGAATATCCTAATAATCTATCAAAAACTGCTGCAACGACATAAACATTATCCATGGATATATTAGAATAAGTCCAATCATTAATTGTCTTATACCAAGTGTTTCTGGGGTTTACTCTAATATCATTATTGTATGCATAACCTAGTAATACATCTTTGAATGGTTCGTTGTTATAATTAAGCCAATTGCGATGCCCAGAGTCCTTCTCTAGAACATAAATATGTAGATGACCATAATAAGTCTTTGATCCTGTATTGTCTACATAAATGCTGATTTTCATTGTGTTGTCATCATTCCATATAGCAAAAAGAGTTATTTCCACATCTGCAACTGTTCTACCTTGGCATGC
>Ga0272441_10007767_pt1 | contig 17294 bp, 11 predicted proteins | sample SSMProp6N_FD_193582 | JGI IMG/M metagenome (GOLD analysis project Ga0272441, IMG submission 193582) | Marine sediment archaeal communities from Little Sippewissett salt marsh, Falmouth, MA, United States - SSM-Prop-6N | ecosystem: Environmental > Aquatic > Marine > Wetlands > Sediment ...
CGCCAGAGCTGATCGGTGCCGACGAACATCGACTTGCCGCCGCCGTAGCGCTGCCAGGCCACCAGGGGGTAGGGCTGCGAGCGGCGGGGAGCGTCGCTCAGCGTGGCCAGCACGGTGGCCGCAGGCTTCGGGCCAGCCACGGCGGGAACCTGGTAGACAGGCTTCACCATGGCCCATAGGGCGGCATTCTTTTCCTGCGGCACTTCCAGGCAGACCACCGTCGTTTCGTCGCCCGAATCGGTCATCGTGGGATACACCGTGTCGTCTACGGCCTGCCAGCCCTCGGCCTGGAGCCTCACGGGAAGGATGTCGGCCACCGGGGTGCCCACGTAGTTGGCCAGAGCATTGTCGTGGCCGGCGAGCACGAGGAGGGAGCCGCCGCGCTCGCGGACGAGTTCCTCGATGCGCGTGAGCTGGGCGGGGGTGAAGTAGGCGGCTGGCACGTCGCCCAGGATCACCAGGTCGAAGATGAAAGCCTCCGAGGCGATCTCGGGGAAGCGGTCGAGGTAGCGGTCCGACGCCTTCGCAAGGTCGCGGTCCCCCTGGGTCATCAGGAACTTCACGTCGAGCCGGTGGTCGCGCAGGAGCACGGCACGGAGGTAACGGTACTCCCAGCGCGGCTTGCCCTCGACGTAGAGCACCTTGATCTTCTCGTCGATCACCCGGATGTTCCGCGAGACCTGATTGTTCTCCGATGCGATCTCGCCGGGGAGCGGCTCCACGCCTACCTCGAGCTTGAGCGACGACACGTCGTCCGCGGGGATGAACGTCAGCTCCTCGAACTGCGTGCCGCCCGTGAGGGTCACCGTCTCGCGGGCCACCTCGTCGCCGTTCACGGTCACCGTCACGTCCACCCCGCGCCCCGCAAATCCCTCGGACAGGACGCGGAACCGCACGGGGATCCGGTCCTTGGCGAACACGGTGTCCTGGACGATGAGGCCCTCGATACGCACGTCGGGCGGGTCGGGGAGGCCGATGCCCACGGGGAAGAGCGGAATGTCGCGTTCCTTCATGCGGCGTGCCATTTCGAGGGGTTCGAGGCCCTCGTTGGACGCGCCGTCGGTCAGCAGCAGCACGCCGGCGATGGGCTGGCCGCTGTAGCGCGAGACCACCTCGTCCACGGCCGAGCCCAGGCGGGTGGCTTTGCCGGTGGCCTTCACGCGCCGGAGTGCTGCGGCCAATTCCTCGCCCTCGCCGCTCGCGGGGGTCAGGGTCTCGGCGAACGAGAAGTAGCGGAGCTTGTAGTTCTTGCTCAGCCGCTCGAGCACGTCGAGGTTGGGATTGTTCAGGACGCCCTTGGCCAGGTCGATGCGCGCGGCGTTTCCCGCTTCCATCCGGGCCTTGGCGCTCAGGGCGTAGCTGGGCTCGTCGAAGGGCGCCTCGCCGAGCGCCAGCGCGGCCTCCTCGATTTCCGCCTGCTTCTTGCGTGCGTCGCGGATCTGCATGCTCTCCGAGGAATCGAGGAGCACCAGGATGCTGTCGCGGAGCTTCACCTCCATCTCGATCCCGAAGACCGGCTCGAAGAGCAGGATGAGCATCACCGTGTAGAGGATCGCCCGGAACACGCCCAGGACCACGCGGCGGCGTCGGTTGATGCCCCGCTCGCCGCGGTAAAGCCAGATGGTGAACGCGATCGCAGCGAGGATCAGCATCAGCACCAACAGCCGCGGCCACGGGCTGCGCAGGAACAGCTCGAAGTAGGTGACGGGGCCTACTTCCTCGATTTCCAGGAACCTTCTCAGCATCGGCTCTCGACCATCCTGCGTGTCAGCGGTGCGGGCGTGTGGCCCGGTTCGGTTCTCGGTTGTGCCGCGTCATCCTGCGGCGTCGGCTGCCTCGTGGGTGCTCAAGAGTTGCTCGCGCGCGGCCGGCCGCCCCGCCTCCACGCCGCCGGTGAGACGGCGCGAGAAGCGATGGGCGAGGAACGATTCGAGGACGAGCACGGCGAGGCCTATGGTCAACAGCACGCGCCAGAGCTCGTGGCCGACGCGGCTGGCGCGGATCGCCAGATCCATGTCCTCGCCCCAGGCCAGAATACGCACGGGCACGGTCTTGAAGGCAGTGGTCAGTTGGCTGCCCACGAGGCTCTGCACGTCGGACTCGGTGGCATCCACGTTTACGGCGGTCACAAGCGGCGACATGCCGGCCGCATAGCGTGCCTCGTAGAAGCCCGTCACGTCGGGCCGCTCGTGGGCGATGATGCGCTGGCCGTTGCGCTCGGTCACCTGGATGGGGTGGTCCTTGCCCGTCGGGTCGCGGAACATGACGTTGGAGCGCATGCTCTGTCGCGGCAGGACGAGCTGAATCGGCTCGCCCACGGTGAATGAGCGCTCGTGCTCCTGGCGCGTGAGATAGGTGACCATCTGCTGGAGCAGGATCGGGTAGATGGGGTTCACCGCCAGGTTGGTCCACTCGCGGTCCGCGGTGCTCGTGAAGAGGAGCACGTGGCCGCGGCCGAGGGTCTTCTCGACGAGGAGCGGGTCGCCGGTGCCTGCCATGCGCAGGATCGTGCGGCCGCCCTTCGCCACGTCTGTGCGGAAGTACTGGAAGAAGCGTGCCGCGTTGAGCAGCTCCGCCGGCACCGCCTCGAGGCCCCGCGCCACGGGGTGGCCGGTCATCTCGACCTCCATGGCCACCCCCTCGTCGTCCTGCGGGTTGGCCAGTGCCTTGAGCGTGGCGGGCAGGAGCTGTGCTCCGTTCTCGGTCATTCGCGCGTTGAACGCGCGGGGGATCATCTTGTCGCCCAGGAAGATCACCAGCCCCCCACCCTGCTGCACGTAGGACTGGAGGGCGGCCACCCGCTCGGCCCGCAGGTTCGGCACGTTCGCCAGCACCACGGCCTGGTAGTCCGCGAGGCGCTGCGACGAGACAGCCAGCCACGGCACCGTCTTGACCACCAGCGACGGGCCGGCCATCGCCCCGCGCCGCGGCGCCAGAGCCGTCTCCAGGAACGCCGTCTCGCCCTCGAACGGCTCGTCCGACGGCTCGCCGTCCACGCACAGCACCCGCACCTGGTCGCGCACGTGAGCCACCGCGTAGCGCACGTTGTCCGTCGTCAGCGGATCGGGAGCCAGGCGGACGGACAGCCGCGAGTCGCCCGACCGGTCGAACCGCACGAACAGCGGCACCGAGGCGTCCTTGCCCGCAGGGATGCGGTCGATCACCCGCTGGTCGACCGGCGAGCCGTTTACCGTGAGGCCCACCGTGACCTTCTCCTGCGCCTGGCGGCCGAAGTTGCGCACCGCGGCGACGTAGCGTGCCATCGAGGCCTTGCGGAGCGTGCCCGAGGCGAGCCCGAAGCCCGTGATGCCCAGGTTCTCGGCGTTCTCGGAGGCGGTGGACAGGTAGAAGACTCGTGCGACGGTGGACATCTCGCGCATCGCGATGCGAGCCTTCTCCGAAAGCTCCTTCCAGGTGGACGCCTGCGCGTCGGTCACCACGTAGCACTCGCGCACCGGGGCGCGCAGCTCGCTGACCAGCGTCTCGACCTCTTCGAAGCACAGCTCGAGGTTCAGCCGCTCGGGCAGGGGCGAGAGCTTGGCGAGCACCTTCTCGAGGCGGGCCTCGTCGTAGCCCACGTTGCGCAGCACGATCCGCGGGCGGCTGCCCATCACCACCAGGCTCAGCGGGTTCCCGGGGTCCAGGGTCTCCAGCGCCGCACGCACGCGGGTCAGAGCACGGTCAAACCGCGTGTTCACCCCGGGCCGGTGGGCCATGCTGTAGGAGGCGTCGATGGCGATCACCACGCCCACCTGCGACTCCGCGCCGAACCACTTCGCGCCCGAGGCCGTGAGCGTGGGCCGGGCCATGGCCAGCGCGATGAGCAGCACCGCCAGGCACCGCAGGATGAGGATCAGGATGTCCTCGATGCGGATCTGGCGTGCGCGCACAACCAGCGCGCGGCGCAGGAGCTCCATCGCGGCCCAGTCGATCTCCTTGTGCCGGTAGCGGTTGAGGAGATGGATCGCGATGGGCAGCAGCACCGCCAGTGTGCCCCAGAGCATCGCGGAGTTCAGAAAGCCCATCACACGCTCCGTTGGCTCGAACACGGGCAGTCAGGCCCTGACGCGCCCCACTTACCGCAACACGACATGCGGATCGCCCAGCATCACGCCGCAGGGGAACGCGATGCGCGGCCCGAAGTCCACCTCCACGGCCAGATCGGCCCCCGCGGGCACGTCCAGGGCCAGGGTCTCGCTCTTGTGCTCCGGCCCGAGCTTGCGCTCGAGGATCGCTTTGCCGCCGGCCGCGAAGCGCACCTGCACGTCGCCTCGAGCTCGCCCCACAGGGCTCAAGGTCGTCATCAGCACGGCCTTGCGGCCACCCTGGCCGGGCAGCCGGTAGGTCACGGTCGTCTTCGGCTGGATGCGGATGCCTCGGAGGCATTCGAGACCGCCGGGCCAGGCTGGCGTGCCCCCGCTCTCGGCGTAGCGGACCACCTCGGGCGCAACGCCCGAGGCGACCAGCGGCACGGCCTTCACCGACCGAGGCGCGATAGCCGCGAGCGACACCGCCCCGTCCACCCGCCGCAACACCGAGCGCAGCGCGCGCTCGGGGATCACGAGCTTCCCCAGCACGGCGTGCTCGATCTCCACGCCGCCCTTGACCGGCGCCACCTTCCCGCGCAGGGTCGTGCCGTCCACAAGGCTCACCTCGTGGGAATCGCCCGATGGCGCCAGCTTGTTGCCGAACAGGTAGCGGCTGGAGCCGCTGCGGTCGAGAGTCAGCACGCCGAGCGGGCTGTCGATCGCCAGGCGATCGCTGTCGATCCACAGCAGGGAGCCGGGGATGGGCTCGCCCTTCTCGCGGTGGAGAGCACCCACCTTGTCCTCGGGCCGCGGGGGCTCGAGGCCTGGCAGGAAGTCGATCGCGTGCACCAGCTTCAGGTCGATCTCCCGCGCGCCAGAGAGCATGAACCGCACCTTGAGCGTCTTCCCCGAGAGCGACTGGAGGTCGACGAACCACAGCTCCCCGCTCGTCATGCGCAGGGCTTCGGGCGCGCGGATCGAGCGCGTCCGCTGCGCCCGGATCACGTAGAGCACATCCTTCCAGGCCACCGGCTTGCCGGCCACGGCGAGCTGCCCGTCGGCGAACCCGAGGCCTCCCTCCAGGCGGGCGCCGCGGGCCTGCACCACGTCCGCCCGGGCCGGCGCCTGAGCTACGGCGAGTGCCGCAACGAGGCACATGCCCCACGCCCCGATTGGGATGCGCAGCGCGGTGCAGAAGCTGCTCGGCGATTCCACGTCCTACTCCGGAGGCTTCCCGGCCGCAGGGGGGACGGCCCCGCCCGCCGGCGCGGCGCCGCTATCGCACGTGCACGCTCCGTATCCTGCCGATCAGGTAGGCGGAGAGCACGGCGTCGATGGGGCGCGAGGTGTCCACGAGCACGTAGTCCACGTGGCTGCGCTCACACGCGCCCCGGATCTCTTCGATGAACTTCCGTAACTCCTCCAGGTAGGCGTTGCGGATGCGCTTGGGCTGCGTGACCACCTCGCCGTCCAGCTCCAGCCCCTTGAACTTGCACGAGCCGCCGAAAGGGAACTGGAGCTCGTGGGGATCGAGGATGTGGAACACGGTGACGTTGTGCCCCTGGAAACGCAGGTGGTCGATGCCCTGGATGAAGTCGCCCACGTGGTCGAACAGGTCGGAGAAGAGCATGACGAAGCCGCGCCGCGGAATGCGGTTGGCGAACTCGTGGAGCAGGGCGCTGATGTTGGTCCGCGGCTCGCCCTCGACCTTCTCGAGCTCCTCGGCAATCGTCTGGACCACCCCCATGGTCGTTTTCGGCTCCACGTAGCTCCGCAACTCGTTGTCGAACACCGCCAGGCCCACCGAGTCGCGCTGCCGCACACACAGGTAGGCCAGGCTGGCCGCCATGAACTTGGCGTATTCGAGCTTCGAGACGCTGTGGGAGCTGAAGTGCATGGAGGAACTGGCGTCGAGGAGCAGGTTCGCCGTGAAGTTCGTCTCGGCTTCGAACAGCTTCACGTAGTAGCGCTGGGTGCGGCCGTAGACCCGCCAGTCGATGTGCCTCAACTCATCGCCGGGCACGTACTGGCGATGCTGCGCGAACTCGGTGCTGAAGCCGCGCAGGGGGCTCTTGTGCATCCCCACGTGGAGCCCCTCGACGACCTCGCGGGCGACGAGCTCGAGCGGGCCGATTTTCTGGAGGGTATCCGGGTCAAGATACCGCAGCTTGTGCCGGCTGGGCGTCGCCATCGTAGAGCCGTTCATCCGAAGGGATCGTCTCGAGGAGCTTGTTCACGATATCGTCGCTCGTCAGGCCTTCCGACCGGGCGGCGAAGTTCGGGATGATGCGGTGGCGCAGGACGGGCAGCGACGCCGCCTGAATGTCCTCGATAGACACGTGGTAGCGGCCGCGCAGGATCGCGCGAGCCTTGCCCGCAAGGACCATGAACAGGCTGGCACGCGGGCCGGCGCCGTAGGAGAGCCAGTCGCGGATGAAGTCTGGCGAGTCCGGGTCGCTCGGGCGCGTCGAGCGCGCGAGCTTCGCCGCGTAGTGGAAGATGTGGTCGGCCACGGGCACGCGGCGCACGAGCGACTGGAGCGCGAGGATCTCGTCCTGCGAGAGCACCTCGTCGAGCTGCGGCTCCAGCGCACCCGTCACCTGGCGCATGATCTGGATCTCTTCGTCCCATGTCGGGTAGTCGACCAGGATGTTGAAGAAGAACCGGTCGAGCTGCGCCTCGGGCAGGGGATACGTGCCTTCCTGCTCGATGGGGTTCTGCGTGGCCAGCACGAAGAACGGCTCGTCGAGCGGATAGTCCACGCCGCCCATCGAGACCTTCTTCTCCTGCATGGCCTCGAGCAGTGCCGCCTGGGTCTTCGGCGGCGTGCGGTTGATCTCGTCCGCCAGGATGATGTTCGAGAACACGGGGCCCTTCATGAACTTGAATACGCGCTGCCCCGTCTCCGGGTCGTCCTGGAGGATCTCGGTGCCCGTGATGTCGCTCGGCATGAGGTCGGGCGTGAACTGGATTCGCCGGAACGACAGCGAGAGCGTCTGGGCGATCGAGCTCACGAGCAGCGTCTTCGCGAGTCCGGGCACGCCTACGAGCAGGCAGTGGCCTCGGGCGAAGACGGCGATCATCATCTCGTCGATCACCTGGTCGAGGCCCACGATGATCTTCCGCAACTCGGACATGATCCGGTCGCGCGCCTGCTGGAGGTGCTCTACGGCCTGTTCGTCGTCCTGCGTGATCTGCGCGTTCTGCGGGGTCGGCTCGTCCGTGGACATGATAGCCTCCTATATGTCACATGGAAGCCTCACCATAGCAGCAACTCGCGCGGGAGTCAAACCCGATTTGGGGGCGGAACATGTTTCTGGCGAAGAGGTTCGGGAGTCGTCCCCATGGCCCCTCCGCCAGGCCTCTTCGCTCACCTGGCACCCACCGCGGCACGGGCCGAGCGGCCGCTCAGAAGTTCCTTGACCCACACAGCCTCGGGCACCGGCATCGACGCGCCGATGGGGATGCCGGCGGTCAGTACCCCCTGGGAAGTTGCCCCGTGAAACACGAAGGAGCCGCCACCCGGGCCGCTCAGCGTCACCTCCAGCGGCACGGCGGCACGCAGTGCCACGCGCTGCGCGTCGAACACCGTGGCGCGGAACCGCAACCGCCCGTCGCGCAGCCGCGCCCGGCTCACCCGCACGTGCCCCACCCTGGCAGGGAGCAGGGCGAACAGCTTCCATCCGCCGGCGGGCAGCTCCACGGTGAAGCGCCGCGTTCCCTCGGCCTGGGCCACAGCCACCTCCTTCCCCGCAGCAACGTCGTACACTGTCCCCGGCAGCTCACGGTACGACACGCCGAGCCGCGCTCCCTTGTCCGTATCGGTGTTGTAGACGAACAGGTATCGCCCCTCGCCGTTCTCGAGCAGCGCCCACGCGGCGGCCGAGCTGTCGATCTCCACCTTTGGCCGCACGACATCCTTGAGGGCCTTCTGGAGGACGGGGATGGCCTCGGCCACGTAGGCCTCGCGAGCGGCGCGGTGCTTGCGGTAGGTGGCCTCCGTGGGCTGGGCCACGGGGCGCTTGCCAGCCGCGATGTCGCTGTGCCACTTCGAGAGATCCACCGGCAACGCCGTCGCCCCCTTGATCGCCACGCGGGCCGACTGGTCGACGAACACCTTGCCGCCCTGCCCGATGTACTTCTCCAGAGCGTCGACCACCCCCTGGCGGCAGTAGAGCAGGCCGGGCAGCACCACCGCCTTCCGCTTGAGCAGCTCGGCGCTCAGAAGCTGCTTCTCGGTGACAAACTCCGTAGGGATGCCCGCGCGGAGGGCGGCAGGCACTGCCACGTCGCTGATCTGGAACGGCCACCACGTGCGTTCCCTATCCGCAATGTCCTCGGGATCCCTGCCCTCGGGAAACAGGAAGTAGTAGTTGTCGAACGAGTTCACCCAGAACCAGCCGGAGAGCATCCACACGGGGGATTCGGGGCGCTCGAGCTCGAGGAGCATCGGGCCGAACCGCCGCAGATACGCCCCCAGGCGCTTCGCCTCGGCGTCCAGCGACTCGCGGCCCGGGTGCATGAACCACGGCGACCACAGGTTCACCGAGTTCCACAGGATCACCCCCTTCGCCCCCGCGCCCAGGCACGCGCCCACGGTCAGGCGCAGCGTCTCGGGATACACGCTCTTGTCCTCGGGCATCCGGAAGGTGGCCACGAGGGCGTAGATGGGAATCTGGTTGCGGCGCGGGTCCTCGCGCCAGTTGGCCCGCACGTCGATCCGCTCGAACGCCTCGAGCGGGCTCTCCTTCCAGCAGTCCAGGTACACCTCCTCCACCATCACGTCGTTCTTGCCCTCGAAGCCGCCGGGGTAGTTGGACATGATGAAGTCGGGGCGGGCGGCCTTGGCGGCCTTGGCGAGGGCCGCGTTGTAGTCGGCCGAGCAGTCCTGGCGGATCACCTGGCACCACGTGAGCCACGGGTCGTCCTCGGGCGCCACGTAGCCCGGCGCGCGGTAGACGGGCGGCGGGGCCTTCTTCCCTGTGCGTGCCTCGAAGCGCTCGTTGGCCCATGGGCTGTAGCAGGCGACGCCCGGGCCTCCCTCGTAGATGTTGCGGTAGCCCATCACCCAGGCCCACTCGTCGTCGCAGAAGGCGCCTCGGATGCGGGGGTACTTCGCGGCGATCGGCGCCCAGCCCTCTACCTGCTTCACCGCGTGCTCGATGACCGCGGGGCTCAGTGGGCACGGGCGCGGCTGGCCGTAGTGGTCGGCGAACTTCCCCGAAGGGAGGGTCACCTGCGCCCATTCCTTGGGGTCGAGCCCAGCCAGGCGGGCACCGTCCGCCGGCGCCGGCTCGATGAACACGGCGAGATTGTGGCGGGCGGCCGCCTCGGCATAGCCGCGCAGGTAGGCGTCCGCCTCCTCGGGGGTGCGGCGCGTGCCCTTGCCGTCGCCGATGTGGGCGAAGCCCGAGGAGACGATGTGGTTCATCCCCAGGTCGGCGAAGTACTTCATCGCCAGGCCCTCGACCACGTGGGGGAGGGCGGCGTCCACCACGTGGGTGCCGTAGGGGAACCCGGCGGCGGTGAGCTCCACGGGCACCCCCGGCGCATCGGCCGCGACGGCCTCGTAGCGCGTCACGAGGGCCGCCTCCCGGCGCGCTTCGCCCGGGGGCAGGTCCAGCGTCCAGCGGAGGCATCGGTCCCAGAGCACGGCCTCGGCGGGCCACAGGGGGCTGGACCCCTGGTTGGGCGAGTGCACCAGGCCGTTGCCGCGCGGCGAGGCCGTCACACACACCACCCTGCCCTTGCCCACAATCCAGCGGGCGACGAGCGGCTCCCCGTCCGCCGTGGCCACGAGTACCTCGGCGCCCTCCTTCGCCGCCACCTTGTGGTAGGCATCGAAGCCCCACTTGTTGAATGCGATGCCATCGATCATTGGATCCGCGGCGAGCACCTTCACGCCCTTCCGCTGCTTCTTCGGATCGAGAAATGGGAGCAGCGTCACCGCGTCGGGCACGTCGACGGGCAGCACTGCGGCCAGCGGCGAGCCGGCGTAGCCCACGTAGGTGCGCGAGTTCCCCTTCCTGTAGTCGGCCGAGCCGAGCCGGGCGTGGCCATTCCCATAGCACGTCACGCCCCCGGCCACCAGCAGGGCGCCGCCGCGCCGGACGAACTCCACGAGCTTCGCCGCCGTTGCGTCCGAGACCACCGCGCGGTCGGTATAGTACGGATCGGAGCCGCGCTTATCCTCTACGGCGCGCGGGGCGTCCCACAGGATCACGGCGTTCACCTTCTCCAGACCGGCGAAGGGCTCCGCGGTCCGCTGCCAGCCCACTTGGGTCACCGCGAAGTCGTCCGCCAGGATCCGCTGGGGCGAGAGGAAGTAGTCGAGCAGATACAGGTAGGTGGCCTCGGCGTTCGAGTAGGTGATGCCCGTGGTCTCAGGCGTCTCGGCGACGACGAGCACGCGGACGGGCGGCCGCTCCATTTCGCCAGCCGTCGAGACCGCGGCCGCCAGGGCGAATGCCGCGACGAGGGGAGGGGCGTGGTGCTTCATTCGAGATTCCCCCTTGCACGGAGATCGTGCATCGTGTGGACGCGTGCGATGGTGTCATTGTTGTCGCGGCGGCTGGCCGCGTCAAGTGGCGGGCCAGAAGCGACCTCCCGCAGGCGGCTGGCCCGCCGGAGATCGTCTGAGTGGGTAGAGTCTCTCTGCGAGTCATGCGCGCGTCTTGCGCGCATGTTGGGCCGAGGGAAACTCGGGTTGGGCACACCAGGAAACAGAGCCAGGCCTCCTGGGTTTGTTTCCTTCTGCGACGCCGCGGGGATGTGGCCCTCCGCAGGGGAAGGAGCAACCCCACAGGCTGTTTCAGAATGGTGCCCTGTAAAGGGGGGAAGGCAAGGGAGGGCGAAGCTCCTGCTGAGCCGTTGCTGCGACCCTGGCGGCTCGGCAGGAGCCTCGCCCTCCCAGGACGTCCCCCATTCTGAAACAGCCGTCATCGGATCGACCGCCGAACCGCTCGATCCAATGAGGTGTGCCCAACCCGAGTTTCCCTCCTGGGTTGCGGCCGAAGGCCGCGGTAGGGACAGGGCATCGTTGCGCGAGCCTGCATAGGAGGCAGGCTGCGTGGCCCTGTGGTCACCTGTGGTAGCGGACGGGGGGGCCGAGAAATGGGCGGCCGTCTATCTCGGTGCTTTCGCGCGAGAGCGCCATCAGACCCTGCCGTCTGCTTGTCCCCTGCTTCCCGCTCTGCCACTGCCTCGGTCGAGTGCAGGCGGGAGGAGTGGAGATGGTGGCGAGCCATCCGGGCACATGCCCTTGGGGGTAGGCAGTCTTCGGACCGGGGGCGATGCGGGGTCCGTCCGAGGCTGGGCTTGACAGGTGCATATGATATCATATAGTATATGATAGTAGCCTGGGGAGGCACGGAGGAGTCGCCATGCAGCGGATCAGCGCTCTGACGATGCGACGCAAGTTCGGCCAGTACCTGGATTTGGTGGCCGAAACGAAGGAGACGGTGGTCATCGAGCGGGCCAATCAGCCCGTGGTGGCGCTCATCCCCGCCGAGCGTGTGGAGGACTACGAGCGCCTCGTGGCCGACAGGGAGTTGCAGGAGGCCGCGGTGCGCCGGATGGACGAGATCCGTGGTCGCCTCGAGCCCGTGGACGTGGTGGCGCTCGTGCGTCGGATGAGGGATGCGAATGGTCGTCCTTGACGCGTCGGTGGTCGTCAAGTGGGTGCTTCGGGATGAGGTGGGCGCCGCGGAGGCACTCGAGTGGCGAGAGCGCCATCGCAGTGGGATGGACCGAGTGGCAGTGCCCGAGATGCTCTTCTACGAGGTGGCGAACGCGATCGTCTGGAGCGGGCGGATCGAGCCGGCGCTCATTGAGGAGTGCTGGGTGGGGCTCCTGGCCGTCGGCCTCGCCGTCTATGTGCTTCGGGGCAAGCCAATGCTCCGGGCCATCGAGCTTGCCAGGGTCGCCCAGACATCCGTCTACGATGCCTGCTACGTGGCTCTGGCAGAGACCCTCGAGTGCGATCTCGTGACGGCGGACGCGAAGCTTGCGCGGAAGCTCCGCGGGCACGACGTGGCCTGCGACGTGCGGACGCTATGAGCGGCGTGTGCCGAGAGGGGACAGGATGAGGGCGAGAGACTTCCTGGAGCACTGCCAGAGCGTGGCACACTGGGTGGACTGGGCGGATACCCGCGACCAGTTCATGGCGGGCGATCCGGCGGCCGAGGTGCGGGGCATCGCGACCACGTGGCTGGCGACGAACGCGGTGCTGCGGGAGGCGGCCTCGCTCGGGCTGAACTTCGTCGTCGCCCACGAAGGTGCGTTCTACCCCACCTACCAGGGCACCCCGAGCGGGGACCGCCACCATGCCGAGAAGCGTCGGCTCATCGAGGACCTCGGCATCAGGCTCCTGCGCTGCCACGACACGTGGGATCGCATGCCCGAGGTGGGCATCCCCGATGCGTGGGCGAGATTCCTGGGCTTCCCGTCCGAGCCGCGCCCTGTCGATTCGTTCTACAGGATCTGCCAAGTGGGGGAGCGAACGGTGGCCGAGGTGGCGCATCTGGTCCTCGAACGGGTGCGGCCGCTGGGGGAGGAGGGCGTCCGCATTGTCGGCGACCCGCACAGGTCGGTGGGCAGGATGGCGGTGGGGACGGGGGCGATCACGCGCCTGCCCGAGATGCTCGAGCTCGGCGCGGACATCGTGCTGGCCACCGACGACGGCATCTCGACGACGGCTGCCGGCCTGTGGTCGCTCGACCTGGGCGTGCCGATGCTCGTGGTGAACCACGCCACGGCCGAGGTGCCGGGCATGATGGCCATGGTGGGCTACATCGAGGAGCACTTTCCGGGAGTTCCTGTGCGGTACGTCGCAGGCCAGTTCCCTGCGCCGGTTCCGCACTCACAGCAGAGCGAATGAGGAGCACGAGGTGATGAGGCGTCGTACCGCACTGAAGGGTCTTCTTGCCGTTGGTGTGGCCCTCGGGCAACTGGCAGTGGCCGCCGCGGAGCAGCCGATCCGCGTGGCCTGCATCGGCGACAGCATTACGTTCGGGGCCGGCGTGCGGGATCGGGGGAAGAACAGCTACCCCGTGGTGCTCGGGCGGCTGTTGGGCGAGGGCTACGAGTCGCGCAACTTCGGCGTGAGCGGGGCGACCCTGCTCAAGAAGGGCGACAAGCCCTACTGGAAGCTCCGCGCATTCAAGCAGGCGACGGACTGGGCGCCGAACATCGTGGTGATCAAGCTGGGGACGAACGACTCGAAGCCGCAGAACTGGAAAAACGGCGCGGAGTTTGCCGACGACCTGCGGGCGATGGCCGACCATTTCATCGCGCTGCCGTCGAAGCCGAAGGTCTGGCTCTGCCTGCCCGTGCCCGTCTACGGCCCCCGCTGGGGCATCAACGAGCCGATCGTGAAGGGGAAGATCAGCCCCATCATTCAGCACGTGGCGGGCGAGAAGAAGCTGCCCGTCATCGACCTCCACACGGCACTCAGCGGCAAGCCCGAGCTGTTCCCCGACAAGATTCACCCGAACGCCGCGGGGGCCGCGCTGATCGCCAAGGCCGTGCACGCCGCGCTCACGGGCAAGGGCGGGGCGGACTGGCAGTCGCTCTTCGACGGCAAGAGTCTCGACGGCTGGGTGGTCAAGTGCAAGCCGAGGGACAGGGAGAGGGGCTTCTGGAAGGTGGCCGACGGGGCGATCCAGGCCGACTCGATGGGGGCGAAGGGCCACGACTACGTGTGGCTGGCCACGGCGAAGGAGTATGGGGACTTCGTGCTACGGCTGAAGTTCCAGGCCTTCCGCGACAGCAAGGGCAACAGCGGGGTGCAGATCCGCAGCCGGTACGACGAGGCGGCGGGCTACCTGGATGGCCCGCAGGTGGACATCCACCCCGCCGGGCCGTGGCGCACGGGGATGATCTGGGACGAGACGCGCGGCAGCCAGCGCTGGCTCTACCCGCCCGTGCCCAAGGGCAAGTGGGTGAACAAGGGGATGGCCGTCGACGGGCTCAAGTTCGTGTACAGCGACGAGGGGGAGGGGTGGAACGACCTGGAGATCACGGCCGACGGGCTCAAGCTCAAGGCGGTGCTCAACGGCGTGACGGTGATGGACTACGACGGCAAGGGCGTGCTGGACGACGAGGTGCACCGCGCGCGGCGCGCGGGCGTCAAAGGCGTGATCGCGCTCCAGATCCACCGGGGCGATCAGCTCCGGATCCGGTTCAAGGACATCGCGATTCGGGAGTTGAGGTAGGCCGAAGCAGGCGTCACGCGTCAGGAAGAGGGAAGAAGGAGGAGAAGAAAGCCCCCCGAAGAGGGGTGAAGAGTCTCCAGCCGACCTCCACTGTTCCAGCCTTCCGATCTTCCACTCTTCCATCCATCCCTTCGTTCATCGCCGGCTCAGGCCTTGGGCAGGCTCCTGTAGGCGACGAGGCAGATGCCGGGCATCTCCTTTTCCATGGCGCGTAGCATGGCGATCTGGTCGTCGGAGAGGGGGGCGGGCTCAAGGGGGGTCTTGTAGGCGAGCACGAGGGCTCCGACCTTCTCCTCGAACTCCTGGACGCGTGCTACCTGTTCGGGGGCGAGGCTGGCGAACTCGACTTGCCGCTGTTCGGTCATTGTTCCGTCCTCCGCTAGATCTGCTCCCCCAGGAGTGCCGCCAGGTCGCTCCGCGTGTTCACGTTGGTGAACGGGCGCCGGGAGAGGCCGGCGGCCAGGATGTCCCAGAAAACCACGTGGATGTGGGCGAAGAAGCTTCGGATGCGCAGGTTGCCGGAGTCGAGCTGTCGGCGTGCCGCGGGGAGGCAGTCCTGGGAGTAGACGGCGTGGAGGGGCTCCCAGTAGCGATTCCAGGAGGGCACGACGGCATCCGCGGCTTCGCGGCGTGCGATGTGGAGCTGGCGGCGGATGACGAGGGGGTCGAGGCAGGGCATGTCGCAGGCGACGAAGAAGCCGTAGGGGCGGGTCATGGCGAGCAGGCCTGTGGTGATGCCGCCGAGCGGGCCTGCGCCGACGACGCGGTCGGCGACGGCCTGCGTGATGGCCGGGTGTGACGGGCAGGCGTCGGGGCGGCCGACGACGAGGATCTCGTCGAAGAGGGGGGCGAGGGTGTCGACGGTGCGTTCGAGGAGGGTGCGACCGCGGATGGCGAGGGCCGCCTTGTCCGTGCCGAAGCGGGTGCTGGCCCCGCCGTTGAGGATGATGGCGGAGACGCGGCGTTTTGCCCAGGCGTCGTGGTGCACGGGATTCGGTGCCTGCAAGTGGGAACACGGGTCCGGCCCGTCGCCAGTGCCTATCTTAGCCGAGGGCTGGGGCGGGTGCAAGGGGTGGCAGGAGGTGTGTGGGCGGTGGGTCAGGAGTCGTTGGCGTTTCGGATGGCCTCATTGAGGGTGTTGAGGAGTTGCTCGAGGGGGTAGGGCTTGGGCACGGAGGCGCAGAAGCCGAGCTGGGCGAAGTCGGCCGCTGTGGCGTCGTCGGAGTATCCGCTGGAAGCGATGGCCTGGACGCGGGGGTTGAGCCTGAGGAGCTCCTGGAGGCATTGCTTGCCGCCCATTCCGCCGGGTACGGTGAGGTCGAGGACGACAGCGTCGAAAGGGTGTCCGTCGTCGGCTGCCTGCCCGTAGAGCTCAACGGCTTGTGCACCGTCTGCGGCGCAGGTGACATCGTAGCCGCTGCGCTGGAGGAGCGCGACAGCGGTGCGGCGGACGATGGGGTCGTCGTCCATGAGGAGGACCCTGCCCGTGTTGGCAGTTCGGGTGGGTTTCCTTGGGTGCGGCTTGGGTATGGCGCCGCCGGCGGGGAGCAAGAACTCGACGGTGGTGCCCTTGCCGGGTTGGGAGTCGATGCGGATGAGGCCCTCGTGCTTGGCGATGATCGAGTGGCTGATGGCCAGGCCGAGCCCGCTTCCCCCTGCCTTGGTGGTGAAGTAGGGGTCGAAGATGTTCGAGAGATGCTCCGAGCGGATGCCGCCGCCGCCGTCGTGGACGCTCACCTTCACGTAGCGTCCGGGCGCGAGGGGGGCGAGCTCGCCCAGCCCGACGACGATGTTCGCAGCCGTGATGTCGATACTCCCACCGTCGGGCATGGCCTCCTTGGCGTTGAGGATGAGGTTCTGGATGACCTGGCTGATCTGGTCGGCGTCGACCTTAGCGGGCCACAGGTCGTTGGCGACGTGGAAGCGTGGGTTGACGCTGGAGCCTGCGAGCACGAAGGCGGCGGTGTCGCGGAGGAGCTCGGCGATGGAGGCGGCGCTTCGCACGGGGGCGCCACCCTTTGCGAAGGCGAGGAGCTGGCTGGTGAGTCCACGTGCCCGCATCACCGCCTTCTCGGCTCCGTCGATGCATTCGAGGACATCGGGGTCGGTGTTGCCGTTGAGGCCGGCCAGGGACAGGTTGCCCATGACGCCGGCGAGCATGTTGTTGAAGTCGTGTGCGATGCCGCCTGCGAGGAGGCCGAGGGATTCGAGTCGCTCGGTTCGGCGGCGTTCCTGCTCGGAGCGCTTCTGTTCGGTGACGTCGCGCAGGAGGACGATCAGGGCGGTGGCCTCGCCGGCGTCGTTGCGGAGGAGGAAGCCAGTCATGGCGACTGGGAACGAGGAGCCGTCGTGGCGCTCACAGGTCACTTCGGCCTGGTACTCCCCATTCGTGCACGCGTGCTCGAAGTCGGTGAGCACCTGGGGGACGAGGTCGGGGGAATGGAACTCGGAGATGTGCTGGCCGATGAGGTCGTCGGGGCGGCGACCGATGAGGTCGGCGGCGGCCTCGTTGACGAACAGGATGCGCCCTGTGGTGTCGGCGACGACGGTGCCTTCGGTGCTCTGTGCGACGACGGAGGAGAGGAGGCGGAGCTTGCCTTCGGCGCGCTTGCGCTCGAGTGCGCTCGCGAAGACCTCTCCGACGATGCGGAGGAGGGGGGTCAGGTCCTCGGGCCAGGCGCGTTCGGAGCGCACGGCGTGGAAGGCGACGAAGCCGACCACGCGGCCGCCGCACTCCATGGGCACGCTGAGGACGGACCGCACGCCCTTGCTCTGCAACTCCCTCTTGAGCGCGGTGGCGTCGGGCGGCAGGTCGTCCACGCGAGGGAAGTAGACCACCTGGCGCTTCTCGTAGATCGCCGTGACCCACGGGAAGCTGCCGACTGGCACGTCCTGGATGCGGTGGCTGCTGCTCTCGATGCCTTCGGCGCACCACTCGTGGGTGCACGAGAGGCGCTCGCCATCCTCGGAGAAGCTGAAGACGGCCGTGCGGTCGCCCCCCGCGAACTCGCCGATGGCCTGTAGGGCGCGGTGGATGCCGTCGTCCACGGCG
>Ga0272441_10007768_pt1 | contig 17292 bp, 15 predicted proteins | sample SSMProp6N_FD_193582 | JGI IMG/M metagenome (GOLD analysis project Ga0272441, IMG submission 193582) | Marine sediment archaeal communities from Little Sippewissett salt marsh, Falmouth, MA, United States - SSM-Prop-6N | ecosystem: Environmental > Aquatic > Marine > Wetlands > Sediment ...
TGATAAGTATCCTTACCATATCTTTAAATTTTATTTTTTTATATATAAATGCTCCCACAAAAAACACTAATACACACACAACAGCAGCTGCTTCTGTAGGAGTTGCTACACCATATGCAATTGAAAGAAAAGTTATAAATGGTGCAAAGACTGAAAAAGCAGCTTCCTTAAGTGCAATAAGTATTTCTTTAAAGCTGCTTTTTGGTGAAAGTGGCCAATTGGATTTACGTCCTGAAATAAATATTACAATAGCAAGTGCTAGTGCAACTAAAATTCCCGGCACAACTCCTGCCATAAACAATTCAGCTATTGAAGTGTTACTGGCAACTCCATAGATTACAAGTAACAATCCTGGGGGTATCAAAGGTCCAATAATTGAAACTGCACCAATGTAACAAGCACTGAATTCCTCTTCATATCCATCCTTTACCATTTCCGGATATATAGTTGTGCTTAAAAGTGCAGAGACAGCATTAGCCATACCGAGTAAACCACCTAGAAACATACCTAAAATAATAGATACATATGCTAGACCTCCCTTAACTCTACCAATGATTCCCCTTGCTAAATTCATAAGCCTTACAACATCTCCAGATAATGCCATTAACTCACCTGCAAGTATAAATAAGGGAATTGCCATAAGACTATAATTACTTGAAGTAGAAAATAATTTTTGCGGTATTGCAATTAGAAAACTAGGATTCATCTGCCAAAGACCAATAACTGCAGTAAGCCCTAAAGAAAAAGCTATTGGCACACCCAATAAAAGTGTTACAAAAAATATAAATATCATTAACATTGTATTTTTCTCTCTTTGTTGATATAACTAATAATTTTTTCAAGTGTATGTGTAATACTTGCAAAAAATGTTGTTGGAATCATTAAATAAAAAATCCATAAAGGGATAAACAAGCCAGGAGTTCTCTGTTTTAAGGATGTAGGTGATATAAATAATTTGTAACCAAAATATAATACAAATAACATCATGATTAAAGCTATCATTTCGGAAATTACATATATTATTGTACGTTTGTTACCTTTAAAACGATTAATAAATAATTCAATTCTTGCTAATTTATTTTTTCTAGTAGCAAGATAGCAACCAAAAAAAGTAATAACAACAAGTAATAGAACTGAAACTTCATCTCCCCAGGTAATTGGATTATTTAAAAAATACCTAAAGATTACTGTAATAAAAATTAATAAAGCTTGACTTGAAATACAAATTACAACAGTGCCTTTGGCAATCTTAGTAAAAATATCATTAAAATTCTTTAAAAAATTGACGAAAATTTTCATTATATTATTTATCACCTATTTTATTTTCTGATTATTTATTAATTTGATAATATAGGGCATTATAAAGTTTAACCTTAAATAAACTAATATGCCCTATATTATCCAGACAACAATTATCTATCGACCAATCTTTTCTCTATAATTCTTAAAGTAATCAACTACCTCTTTCACATTGGCACTCTTCCCAGATATCATTTCAACAACTGGTTCTACAAGCTTTTTGGCTTTAGCCATATCAATTTGGGTAATAGTTAATCCCTGCTCTTTCATAAATGCATATGTTTTTTCAGTTTCTGCCTGATAAGTTACCTTGGTAGCGGTCTGGGCAACGATAGCAGCTTCCTTCATCCATGATTTTTCTTCTTCGTTTAGTTTATCCCATGCATCTATGCTCATGATAAACACAGGTGCTGCTGTTAAATGGCCAGAAATTACAATATGTTTTGCAACTTCATAATTCTTCTGAGAACGTACAGAGACGCTCACATCTTCAAAACCATCAACCACTCCGGTTTTCGCTGCCTGGTAAACCTCGCTATAAGGAAGAGGTGTGGGATTAAATCCTAGTGCTTTATAAGTTTCAAGATGAACAGGTGATTCCATTGAACGAATCTTAACACCTTTAGCATCTTCAAGAGAATTAAATGGTACATTTAGATAAAAATCTCTTCCAGGATTAATTAAGTAGGAAAGACCTACGACACCTGTCTCTTCTCTCAATTTTTTAAACATAGTGTCCCCTATACCAGAATTAACAATTTCCTGATATAAATCCATATCATTATCACAAATATAAGGGGTATCAAATCCATCAAGTACATCAGAAAAGCCCGATACTACAGGGCTTGACATGAAAGCAGCATCAATCGTTCCTAACTGGATAGATTCAAATACTTCCCTTTCATTACCAAGTTGACCCCCTGGGAAGAATTCAAACTCAATTTTACCATTAGATAATTCTTTAATTTTTTCATTAGCCTGTATTCCCGCCTGTGTTAATCCATGTGCTTCATCCCAGGCAGGTGCCCAACTTAAGCTAAATTTTATTTCCTCCGCAAAAGATGCTGATAAAAATAACATCATTACCATAACTATCATTAATGAAATTGTGAATAATTTTTTCATTTTAACCTCCTTTTTAAAACGAAAATTGCGTTTGAAAGATTTACGCAAATTTTATAGATTCAAATATATTTCTAATATTTCAAAGTGAATCTATAGTTTTCATCAAGCCTTTTTTTTCACCCCCTTTTAATTAAACAAAATATTGTGTTTTCTTGTGCTCGCTAGTTTTGCGATGACTCAATATTGTTCTATTTTTAATTTTTCGTGTCATTTTTATTATTCTTAATAAGACATTTATTATCCGTTATTAATTTTAATTAAGGATAGATATTTTAAAGATACTGATTTATTCACCGATTGAACTCACTGTTAAACCTAACATAACATCTAGTATTGCCTGGTCCGTAGCAATCATTCCTGGATCACATACATGTCCTAAATTCTTGAATAATTGCTTAAAATCAGGATCTACGATACCATCGGTATTATGAATAATGGCGTCTTTCATGGAAAGTAGAGCTGATTGAACGGTCCAACCCGCAGCGAGGGCTAGTTTAAAAGCACATCCGTCTTTGGCACCATCACAGATCATCCCAGAAATCGAACCCACCATATTGTAGAGCGCACCCAGTATCTGTTTCTTTTTCCCTCCTAATAGATAAACAATACCGGAACTGGCACCTATTCCTGCTGCTACCCCACAACCACACATGGCAGAGAGGGTCCCGGTATATGATTTTATAAAATAGGTAATAAGATTGGAAAAAGTTAGGGCACGAATTAATTTTTCTTTTGGTAGGTTTTTTTTCTCAGCAACGGCATAATTAGTTAAGAAAACTATAATCCCATGATTTCCGCTACCAACTGTACTCATCACCGGAAGTCTGCTTCCGGACATCCTCGCTTCAGAGGCAGCGGCACATAAGACCTGTGCTCTGCTTATACTGCTATCAGCCATGCTTCCCTCTTTAATTAACTCTTCTAATTTCAGACCAACCCCATACTGAATAGTTAAACCTTCTTGGGCAATCCGCAGGTTCATCTTTATCCCTTCTTCCAAAAATATTAATTTATCAAGGGGTATCTCGTTGCTGAATCGCAGAAAGTCTTCCAGGGAATATTCCTGGATAAAGTGGTTTGTATGGTTGGATTTTCCAGTCTTTCTTTTAAAAGGCATGAAGGAATTATTTAAATCAGTCTTTTCAATATTCACGATATTGAGGTGATTGTCTAAAATTTTCACTCTTGCTTTTTCTCTATCGGTCAAGAGTATGATTTCAATATCCAGGCCTGCAACCTCTCTCTGCAAGTCTAATTTTATCCTGTCTTGTTTAATTAAATTTTTGGCTTTTTTTATATCCTCCTCGCTGATTCCCTCTATAACCATTAAGCCTTTTTGAGCATCTCCTGCTATAAATCCAAAGGCAGCGGCTGCGATTAAACCTTTTTCACTCGTACCGGGGATAGTCACCATCAAGCCATTTTTATAGATATTTGAATCCACCTTAACCTGAATGGAAACCAAGTTACCTTTCACTTGTTCCCTGGCGGAAGCCACACCATAAGCTACGGCAATGGGTTCGGTACAGCCTGTAGCTGGAGTAATCCCTTTTTTTAACATAGCGAGTAATTTCTCTTGACGTTCTTCCAATTGATATTCCTCCATATCATGATAAATTACGCATGACATCTAATTGCAAAATAAAATGGGTTCAATCTATACTCTTACATTTAATGATATATTTTCCTACAACATTTAATATTAAATATCCTGAGTATGCACCGGGGTCCATTACCCCTATGCTCCTCTCCTTAAACCACCTTGCTCTTCCAATTTCAGATACTAAATTTTTTGTTGACTGAGCTCCTTCAAATGCCTTTTTAACAGTACCCTTAATCATTAAAGATTCATCTGTTTTATTCTTTTGTTCTTCTAAATATTCCAATGCAGGTATTAATGAATCCAAAATTGTCTTTTGCCCTTTTAATGCCTTTCCTCTTTTTTTAATAGCTTCAATAGATACTTGAAGCATTTTCTTTAAGTCTTTTAAGTTAATTGTTTCTTTCTCTTTAATTATTAATCCGGCTGCTCTCATGGCAGAAAAGATAAGAATACCAATCGTTGAACCGGTTACTTCGTTGAATTGCAAACCACTTTTTATTAGCATGTCAGAGATAGTAAAATTAGGATTCTCCTCTATGGTTTTCTGAACAGCATTAAAACCCCGCGACATCGATAAACCATGATCACCATCTCCAATTTTACTGTCAAGGTCATTAAGAAAATCTTTTTCTCTCGAGAAAGTTTCTGCTAATAGTATAAATATTTTTTTTAAATCTTGTTGTTCTAATTGAATTGCCATTCTTATCTTTCCTTTATAAAAGGTGTCCAAACTGGATGATCTAAATATTTTTTAAATTTTTCACTCAATTTAAATAAAGTAATTGAAAATCCTGCCATCTCCATAGAGGTGGCATAGCGTCCAATATATGGTTTATAAATCTTTATTGATTTATCGTTTAAAATCTTGGATATCTTTCTATACACAATAAAAAGCTCTTCCAATGGGGTCGCTCCCAGGCTATTGACCAAAACACTTACTTCTTCTCCTTGGTCAATTGATATATCATTAAGTAATAAATCTATCATTTTTTGAGTTACTTCATCAGCTGTTTTTCTTTTTTCTCTTTTTATTCCGGCTTCTCCATGAATACCCATTCCAATTTCCATCTCATCTTCCCCTAGAGAAAAAGAAGGTTTACTCGCCCCCGGAACGGTACATGGACTAATTGCTACCCCTAGAGAACGAACTCCCTCTAAAGCGCTTTGCGTTGTTTGGTATACTTCCTCAAGCGATGCTCCTTCTTCAGCACAAGCACCAGCAACTTTATAAGCATAAAATAATCCTGCTACACCTCTTCTTGATGATTCGTTCCCCTTTTCTCCGGAAGCAATATCATCCGTCACCAATAATGATTTTACTTGTATTCCTTCTTCTTCCGCCAATTCCGCAGCCATATCAAAATTCATTATGTCTCCACCATAGTTTCCATATAAATATAAAACGCCTTTTCCTCCGTCAACTGCTTTTGTCAAAGTTAACATTTGATTCATACTTGGAGAAGCAAAGACATTGCCAATAGCAGCGCCATCGAGCAATCCCTTTCCAACATAACCCATAAATACCGGTAAGTGTCCGGAACCTCCGCCAGTCACAATACTTACTTTATCCTCAATGGGCGCATTCACACGGGTAATTGCTCTAATTTCACCATTCGCTTTTTTTAGCATATTTGGATATGCATTTAAAATTCCCTCAAGCATTTCATTAACATAGTCTTCGTCAACATTGTAAAACGTTTTCATTTAACACCTCTTTTTTGAAACATTTGAACATTTTTAAAAAAAATCAAAAAACAATCAATTTATACATCAAAAAATATATAATTATGGATAGTATTTTATGGTTTTCATCTGCAATAAAATTTTTGAAGAATTTTGAGATAATTTTAGTAGGTTAAATCAAAAATAACTTCCTCGCTCTTTTATGCCTCTTTCATCCATTTTCATCATCAAATATATGTATTTTCAATCTTCCACTGGTTTGATTCTGATTTTTAAATAATAGATATATTAGCACTGCTAACTTAGCTGTTAATTCAACTTTGAATCTTTAACTTTATCTAATATTGCAAAAGTCATATCTTTAAAGATTTAAAGGTTTTATTCTATTACTTACTTGTTGAAATTGAGTTTGATTGTCTTTGTATATTTTTCACGCTATTTCTCGTAATTAATTGTCCACCTATGAGTACTTTTTTAGATGGAATTAAGTTATTTTTCTCAATTCTATTTATCATTAGATTCATACTGGCTTCTCCCATATGTTTTTTTGAAACATTGTAAGTCGTAAGGGAAGGGTCCATAAGCGTACTCATGGGTAAATCATCAAAGCCAATAATTGATATATCTTCAGGTATTCGATAATTATATTCCCTCAAGGCTTTAATGCAACCGTATGCGATGATATCGTTAGAAGAGAAAAGAGCGGTAGGGAATTTAGCGTTTTTTTGTATAATATTTATCATGTCGTTATAACTTCCAGTAAAAGTCGAATCAACTGAATATATATATTTTTCACTATATTTAATATTAAGAAATTCCAATGCTTCTTTAAAAGCAACTTCTCTTAATTTAAAATTTCTCACATCAGTATTTGCTTTTATAAAGCCAATATTTTTATGCCCAGAATCGACAAGATATTTTATAATTTTAAAAACTGCACTTGTGTTATTCATATCTACAAAATCAAAATCCGAGAAATCAAAAAAAGTGTCTATAAATCCCAAAGGTATATTTACCGATTTAAAGAACTCTATGTCGCTATAATTTAGTTCAGTTCCAAGCACAATTATCCCGCTAACTCTATTAACATCATTTGAATTTATAATATCTTTCATGCTTTCTATTTTTACCTTATCACTAATCTCTAATACATAGTTTCTTCTTTTTGCTTCCTGATTAAGTCCAATGATGTAATCTGCTAAAAAAACATCATGATCCCTATTTACAGTGTGTGCATGTTTTGATATTTTATAAAATTTAATGATTCCTTTGTTGTTTTGATATTCATTTTTTCCATTTTTTGATGTTTTATATCCAAGGTCTTTGGCAATTTCCAAGATTTTTCTACGTTTAGCACTACCAACACCAGGTTTGTTATTTAACACTAGAGATACAGTTGTATTCGAAACATTCGCTTTTTTGGCAATATCAGTAATTTTTATTTTCATACTCCAATTGTAAGTGTTTATTTATAAAATGTCAATAATAAACTAAAATAATTATCTTTATTTAGTAAAAATAATCTTTTACTAAAATATATATAATCACATTAATGTTCTTATTTCTTATTTTACAGGTTTTTTTCACCATAAATAATTATTATTAGTTATTATTTACTTTATTAATATATTTTTTTTAGTTAATTAAATAACATTTTTAATTAGATAATAAATAAACGATCTGTAACTATATGCTATATACCATCGACTAAATACTAAATCATGAAAGGAGGATGTAGATGGAAATAGAAAGCGTACTGGATTTGTTTGCCAACCAGGGATTTCCGATTGTGTTATCAATTTTGCTCATCTTTCGAATTGATAGATTCATGCAGGATATCATCTTTACCCAGAAAGAGGGTTACCGGCAAATTCTGGAAAATAGCAAGGAAATCCATGATACCATGACTTCATTGAACCAGCAGAATCGGGAGTATTATTCCCTGCGCTTCTCGGAAATGCAGAAAGAACTGGCCGGAGTCAGGGTTGAGTTAGGGAAGATTGAATAAAGTAAAAAGAGGATTAGCTAAAAAACTTTGACTTATCCTCTTTTGTATTTAATTATCCGAAATACTTTTAAAAAAATTACTTCACTGTATCTTTTTAAAGATGCAAATCATCCCTTATCACAAGTTCTTTTTAAGGTAAAGGTATAAACAATAAAGAATGTCCTTCGTCATAGTCACTATATTCACTGGCATTATCACCTTCACTGCTTGTTGCAGCTTTAACCCTATAATAATATGTGGTTCCTGCAGTGACACTTTCATCATTATAAGAAATTGTGGTTTGCCATTCAGAGACGTGACTCGGTTTTATAAAAAGAGAGGTGGAACGATAAACCCGATAATGAGTTGCCCCGCTTACTGTACTCCAGGTAATCTTCACCTTATTCAATAAATTGTCCGAAGCCGAAACATTTGTAGGAGGATCAAGGTCAATGGGAATCATAAAAATAGCAGTGCCTGAATCATAATCACTGTAATCACTGGCATCAAAACCGGTATCACTTCTCGCTGCCTTCACCCAGTAATAATAAGTTATCCCTGTATCAACAGTTGTATCATCATATGTTGTATCTGTCTGCCAGCCGGATATACCTGTCCTACCTAAACCCGAACTAAACATAGACCGATAGACCTGATAATGCGTTGCGCTGCTAACTGCATCCCATGTAATCTGTACCTTACCAACCATACCATCCGAAGCTAGAACATTTGCGGGAGGATAAAGTAAAATAGATAATGCTATGGCAAAACCGGTATCAGATTCACTAAAAACACTTTCATTTTCGCCGCTACTACTTTCTGCTGCTTTCACCCAATAGTAGTAAGTCGTTCCTGCATCAATATCGTTATCATCATATGTTGTATCGGTCTGCCAGCCTGAAAGAGCAGTTTTGCTTCCAAGGAAAACATCTGCCCGATAGACCTGATAATGTGTTGCACCACTGACTGCATCCCAGGTAATTTGAATTTTATTAATTTTTGTGTCCGAAGCCGAAACATTTGTAGGAGCAGAAAGGGTTGTAATCTCGGTCATCGAAATTGTTAGGGTAAAACTTTGAGTATCAAAAGACTCACTATCACTTACCCTCAAGACTACATCATAACTTCCTATTGTGTTCGGTGTCCAATTAATAACACCGGTAGATGAATTAATGGTCATACCTGGAGGAGCTGAAGTCAAGGTGTAAACCAAGGTATCACCATCCGAATCGCTTGCTTCCACATCATAAGTATATAATGCATCAACCAGCGAATTAGTTAATGGAATTGAATTAATGGTTGGATCGTGATTTGCGGGAACGGTACCCGGGGAACATCCGGTCATCAGCAATAGGAAAACTAATAAAATTATCCAGGGAGCTGCTTTTATTTTTGTAATTTTTTTCATTGAATAGACCTCCAAAAAATGTTTTTTAAAAAAGAAAAAGAGAACTGTATAAATTACAACAATATTACCCGTTCTGTATTTTAACTGAAAGAATTTTCTGTGATGCCAGTCAATGATCGTTGCCCAAATTTAGTTGTAATTCCTAATGATAAAGAGTTGACCCCTTATACAAAAAAACGAGAATCGATTCAATTATATATTGAGTATTTTTTACTTTGTGCAGATATTTAATTAGTTGATATACTATAAAAAATATACGCTATCCAGATAATTAACTCCTTCTTTTTTTAAAATTATTTATTAAAATAATATTGAATTTTAGCTAAAGTAAAACATATTCCTTTTTTAGATGCCTATAGAGAATTAATGGGGGATATTAATGGGGTCTAATCTTTATTCTTGAAAAACAGTTTGATTAACTGTCAAAGATAAAGATTTAACCCCCCTTTTTACACATAGCGAATCATGCTATTTAATCAGTCTGGCAGCCTCTTCATCAATGATTATCGTTACTTCCGGATGTGTCTGCAGGATAGAAGCAGGGATTTTGGTATCAATACGTCCACTTATAGTTTCTTTAATTGCTTCCGCCTTATTCTTGCCATTCGCTAAAAGAATAATTCTACGTGCCTTCATAATGGTAGCGATACCGACTGAGATAGCCTGATGCGGAACTGCATCAATTGAATTAAAAAAGCGACTGTTTGCTTTGATGGTTTCTTCGGAAAGATAAACCAAATGTGTTTCAATATCGAGGGTTTTTCCAGGTTCATTAAATCCAATGTGACCATTAGGACCTATTCCCAGGATTTGAAGATCTATTCCACCGGCACGTTTAATCTTTATTTCATAGTCATTGCATTCTTTCAGGATATCTTTGGCACAGGCATTCAGAAAATTAATATTATCCGGATTGATATTGATATATTTGAAAAAGTTTTTCATCATATAATAATAATAACTTTTTTTATTATCTTTAGGTAATCGATAGTATTCATCAAGGTTAAAAGTAATGGCTTCGGAGAAATCCAGCTCATGATGCTGATGCATCATGATTAACTCTTTATACATTCCCAGGGGTGTGCTTCCGGTAGCCAATCCGAGAACACTGTTCGGCTTAAGGTTTAATTGGCTGGCAACCAACAAAGCGGCTTTTCTGCTCATTTCTTTATAATTTTTCTCAATTAGAACTCTCATGGCCCTTTCCTTAAAAGGTAAACTTTAAAATTTTAATTTAGCAAATTATTATTACAGGGTGAATTTTATAAATAGTGTTATCATTTTTCTTTGCAGGATACATCTAATACCTGTTTCCCTTTTATAAATACTTTTTTTACATTAAATTGCTCGTCAAATAAGGTTAAATCTGCTTGCATATTTTTTTCAATTTTTCCCATTTTATGGTCAATATTCAATAATCGGGCAGGATTAGCAGTAGCCATATTGATAATCTCATTGATCGGCAAACCTGTTGCATCCAACATATTTTTTACTGCTCTATTCATCGATAACGTACTACCTGCCAGTGATCCATTTTCCAATCTTGCCGCTCCATCTTTGACAATGACCTTTTGTCCTCCCAATGAATATTCGCCGTCGATTAATCCTCCTGCTTCCATTGAATCAGTAATCAGAACAATATCCTTTAGATCTTTCATCATGGTCACCAGTTTCAAAATTGCAGGATGCAGGTGAATATAATCTGCTATTAGTTCACAGGTCATGTTGCTTGTAAGAACTGCGCCCACAATTCCCGGTTTCCGATGATGTAAACCGGTCATCGCATTGAATAAATGAGTAGAATGACTTAAACCCCATTCTTTTGCTTTCAATATTTCTTCATAAGTCGCACCGGAATGTCCAACTGAAACGATAATGCCCTTCTCTTTCATTTTTCTTATGAATGCTTCGGAATTTCTTGTTTCCGGAGCGATTGTTATAATTTTTGCATCTTCTAAATAGTCGTTTAGGATTTCTATATCGGGCTCTATGATATATTCTTCGGCTTGAGCACCCTTATATTTTGAATTAATAAAAGGACCTTCCACATTAGCGCCTAATATCTGGGAACCTTTGAGTCCCCACTTTTTGCATTCTATGATATTACGCAATGCTTTCTGAATTGACGGAATATCCATACTCATGGTCGTTGGTAAAAAACCGGTTGCACCGGTTTTCAGCAAGCTCTCGCTTATGGAGTCCAGTGCTTCATAATTTGCCTCCATGGTATCCCGACCATTAAATCCATGGATATGGATATTGATCAATCCGGGAGTAAGATAACCACCCATACCATCGATTACTTCTGCTTGGGGATATGATTTTAAATGATTGTAAGGTAATAATTCTTTAATATTTTCATTAAAAAGCAATATTCCTTTTTCAAATATCCTATCCGGTAATACAATTCTCGCATTGACAATGATTTTCATATTTATGCTCCATGCTGAAAGTTTTTTTATCTTCTAAATTATTTTTCAAGTTGATTTATTACGTATGATTACATGTGTTTAATTCTTGAACTGTATTTCCGGTAAAGGTCATCATTATTAAATCCATCAACATTTTGACTGGTAAAAATAGGGAGTGGAATACCTTTTTCATTGAGTATTTTTAATGTTTCCGACAAAATACTGTTCACAATAAATACTCCGGCCATGGTAGAACCCGGACCTGATTTTATACCTCCAAATTCCAACAAGCTATCTCCTCCTGGAACGCAATTATCTAATACAATGTCCGCTAATTCAAATAATCTTTTTCCGCTTGTGTGTCTTGACAGGCAATTTCTTGAATGATCCAGTGAGGTGATGGCTATTAGAGTCAGTCCTTCTTTCTTGGCTTTCATTGCCATCTCAACGGGAACCGAATTACGCCCGGAATTTGATATTATAACCATTATATCGCTCTTATCAATATTATATTGCTCCCATATGATTTCCGCCAGACCGCTTAATCCTTCCAGTTTACTTCCTTTTCTAGCTCCTGCAGCGGTCGTAATTGTATCATCCAGTATTGCGTTAATGTTTGCTAAACCGCCAGCTCTTACAAACATTTCTATCGAAATCATATGTGAATGTCCCGTACCAAAAAAATGAACTATTTTATCTTCCTCTACTTTTCTGGCAAACAATTTTGATGTTTCGATTATTTTCTCATATTGTGTCTCATTAATTCTTTCTAAAAGCTTTTGAATTTCATTATAATATTTATTGGCTGACATATATTTTCCCCTCTGTGTCTTTATTTTTTATATATCATTTTCTTTATTTTAAGAGCTCTAAAAAAAATAGATGTTTAGGGAATAGCTCATTATTTTATAGCTCCAAAAGTCATTCCGGAAACGAGACGCCGCTGTATAATAAAACCAAATATAATGAGCGGGATTATCATAACAGTTGCTGCAGCACATAACTCTCCCCACCTTGTTCCGGTAAATTGAATAAAAGACGTAATTGCAATCGGCAAAGTCTTTGCATTGTTTCCTGTTAATACCAGTGCAAATAAAAACTCATTCCAGGATGTAATCAAGCATAATATGGCCGTTGCGGAAAGTCCTGATTTGCTCAAAGGCAGCACTATTTTCCAAAAGCTCTGAAAACGTGAACACCCGTCAACCATTGCCGCTTCATCTAACTCTTTGGGGATTTCATCAAAAAATTGTTTCATAATCCAAACTACAAAAGAAAGATTGAATGTTAAATAAACAATGGTAAGAGCAAATTTTGTATCCAGTAGATTTATTTGTGAAAAGAGTAAGAAAAAAGGCAATATAACCAATGTGGGGGGAGCAATGCGCGTACTCAGGATAAAAAATGCCAAATCATCACCTTTTTTTATTTTAAATCTGCTAAATGCATAGGCAGCAGGAACACCAAACATCATAGAGATAAGCGTACTGGAAATTCCCACAACTACACTGTTATAGATATATTTTACAAAGGGGTATTTTGTAAAAACGGTACGATAATTCTCAAAAGTCGGTTTGAAAAAGAATTTTGGAGGCATTGAAAAAGCATCGACTTCATTTTTTAAAGAAGTGATAATAGTCCAAATTATAGGAAATAAGAAATACATAAGTATTACTATGATTAATAGATAAAACCCGGTCCAATATAGAATATTTTTCAGTTTTTTGCTAAACATTTTTTTTCTGTTCAACTTTCAGCACCCCTCATCCTTATAAATTTCCTGAGCAAAAGAAGAGAAACAACGGTCACAATGATGGTAAGAATTATCGCTTGCGAAGATGCTTTACCAATGTGAAAAAATCTAAATCCAGTTTGATATATTAAAAAGTTCATAGTCTCAGTTGCCCGACCAGGTCCACCGTTAGTCATAATGAAAACCAAATCAAACATTTTTATGGAATCAATCATACGCAAGGCAAAAATAATAACAAGAATCGGTTTAATTAAAGGAAAAGTAATGAATTTAAATGATTGAAAAACGCTTGCTCCGTCAATTTTAGCAGCTTCATAAGGTTCTATGGGCATACCCTCAAGTGCTGCAAGTAATACTAAAAAGCAAAATGATGTCCATTGCCAAACATCTGTTGCAATTAACGCAGGAAGTGCAGTTGTAATATTACCCAGCCAGGCTCTTACAGGTAACCCAATAAGGGAAAAAAAGTAATTCACCATACCGGCATCTGCATCATAAAAAATTCTCCAAACTAATCCCACGGCTACCGGTGAAAGTATCATAGGTAAAATAATTAAGGATCGAACTAGACCTTTTCCCCAAAATTCCCTATTAAACAATAAGGCTAGTAATAAACCAAAAATGATTTCAATAATAGTTCCACCAAAGGTAAAAATAGCTGTCGTCTTTAAAGCTCCCCATGCAATTGGATTAAATATTACCTCAACAAAATTTTTAATGCCAATAAAATCAATTCTATTCGGTTTTAAAAGATTATAATTATATAAACTTAGATTTATAGCTCTTATAAGAGGATAAAAATTGATAACAACCAGCACTATAATTGCCGGCATAATATACCAAATGGGACCAAATTCAGGCCTTCTGTTTAATCTGGTTTTTGTTAGACTATCATCTTTTTTTTGAATCATTAATTTAATGTCTCTTTCAAATCATTGCATTTATGGGGACCAATTATAAAATTGGTCCCCATACACCTCTATTGGCGGGTATTGTATCAGTCGTAATATCCTGCATCTTCCATAATTTTATAGACTGCTTCATTTGCTTCATCAAGTGCTTGTTGTACAGTTTTATTTCCTGCTATAGCTTCTGAGATATAGGTTGAAATAGTATCTGTAATTTCCATGGTTTCTGCTAATTTAGGTACATATTTAAGATTTCCATTTTCTACGGAATCAAAATGTGCATCCATGAAAACCGAGTATTTCTGGACGTAATCAGGACTCTTCCATGTACTGATTGAAGTAGAGGTAGGAATAGGTGCGATGGTTAATGCTTTTAATTGAGTTTCTTTGCTAGTTGCCCATTTAATAAATTCGAATGCCGCTTCTTTGTTTTCTGAAAATTTGGAAATATAGAGTGAATGCAAGGAAAGATTTATTCCATATACTTTTTCCTTGGGTATCATAGTATAGCCAACTTTACCGGCAATTGTAGATTTTTCGGGATCTTCTGCAAAGCCTGCATTGACACTTGCATCAATCGTCATAGCTGCCCTACCCTGTTCAAAAGCAATTCTATTTTCTTCCCATCCATAGTTAGTAGCTCCTTCAGGACCATATTTCTGAACCAGATTTACATAATATTCGGTTCCCTTCACGCCATTTTCATTATTAATAATGGGTTTCAAATCTTCATCAAAATATTCTCCTCCAAATGCAATGAAAAAATTACTCCAGGTCCAGGTCATATGAATTCCCCTTTTAGCCCTTAAAGTAATTCCCTGCATATCTATTTTACCATCGTTGTCGGTATCCATTGTCAATGCTTTTGCTGCTTCCTCTAATTCGGACATTGTGGTTGGAACACCAATCCCATATTTTTCAAATAGATCTTTTCGATACATCACGAAAGTACTGTCGGAATATAGGGGCAATCCATATAGTTTTCCATCTACTTTCATATTATTTATTAAAGTAGCGGGAAAATCTGCAATATCTAAACCCTGATTTAACGAAGAGTCTTCAATGTAATTATCCAAAGGTTCCAGATAACCAGCCTTCACATAACCATAAGCATGAAACAGCCAATCATCATGCATTACATCATAATCACTGCTCTTGCTTGTAAAGTTTAATAATATTTTATTTGGTAAATGTTCATAAGGGACTTCTTCCAAATTTACTTTCATACCGGTTGCTTCTTCAAACTCCGGAACTAATTGAATTAAAGCTGTAGTCGTCGGGTGCGGTTCCATAATACAATTGATTTCCACTCCGTCATATTTATTTCCTGCAGCAAATAGATTGGTTGAAGACACAGCAAAAATAAGCATCAAAATAATAGTTAAAATAAAATACTTTTTCATAATATTTCTCCTTTTAATAAATTATTCTTTACTAATCTTTCTTATCATTACCTCATTCGTGAATTTAATAATTATATCACCTCCTCCTTTTCATTAAGATAGTTTTTAAAACCACTTTTTGTCAATCATTCAGATATTGCTTTTTAGTTTTTAAAAGCATATTTTACAGATTGATGACTTTTTCTTTTTTTAATGATTCATTGATTGCCAATGCAATTTTCACGGCTTCAAATGATTCATCAGCAGTAATAATAAATTCTTTTTTATTCACTAACGCGTCTACAAAAGAAACTAATTCTTCATGTAAATCACCCTTAATGATTCCATTTATTTCCGGCCAATGAATTACATCCGGCCATTGGTAACCCTCTTCTCCGCAGATGGTTAATCCTTGTTCTGCAAAATCTACCGAGGCGTAACCCTTTGTCCCTATGACTTGCATTTTTGCGTCAATATGAGTGGGAAATGATTTAGGAAGTGCCCAGTTATAGTGCATTGAGCCAATTGACCCATCTTCAAATTTTAAAGTGACAAAAATTGCATCCTCAATGTTTAGCTTTTTTAACGCAATTGAAACATGTTCGGCATAAATCCTGCGAATTTTTTTCTGCATAACCCACAGAATTAAATCTACATCATGAACGGCAACATGTAGAGTTAGATTTCCTTTACTGCCATATCTGGCAGGGCCATCTGTGATAGGACTATTTCTTTGGGTAAAAATAGATAAAGGATATCCTATTTTTCCTGAATCAACATTTTTTCTCAGCGAATAATACCGGGGATCAAGTCGTAATAAATGACCTACTGTTAGCCTTACTTTATTTTTTTTGGCTTCTTTAACTATGGTTTCCGCTTCTTCTAAATCTGAAGCGATTGGTTTTTCAAGTAAAATGTGTTTTCCGGCTTTACAGGCATCAACGGTCGGTTTAAGATGATTATTATCAGAAACGCAAATACTGACTGCTTCAATCTCTTTTTCTTTCAACATAGCATGATAATCTTTAAACGCCTTGATACCGAGGCTTTCTGCCAATTCTTTGCTTTTTGCCGTATTTAAATCTGCAATGCCAACAAGATTGACATTGGGTAGATTATTAAGTATTTTCGCATGCATACTTCCCATAAAACCAGCACCAATAACTCCAATTCCTATTTTTTTCATTCTAACTGCCTCCCTGTTCATTTAATATATTCAATTTTTGTTAAAAAATTAAAATAATGACGATGGCAAAAATCCACAAATATAAACAATTATCTCATTGTAACATTATTATATAATATGTTTTATATTAGCACAATTGAATTAAAATAAACAATTTGTTTTAATAGATGTAGGAAATCTTAGGTAAGAATATTTAATTACGAAGCACTAAAATTCCAGAAAAAACTGAAATAATTTTCTCAAATGAATTGAATTATATTACATCTAAATAATTAACTACAATTGTTTAAATATTAATAATATTTCGAAATTAATCATGTACGCTAACATACATCTTGATATTCTTATCTTGTTGCTCTTATCATCATGTTTAGAATAAGTTTTTAATTCAAGAAAATAGGATATGGAAAATCTATGATTATTTTTATACTCTTCTCATTGCTTTAACAAATCTCGCAGTAATCATTCTCGGCCTGGTTATTGCAGAACCAACAACTACAGAAAAGGCTCCAATCTTTAGAGCCTCTTTTGCTTCCTCCGGCCTATT
>Ga0272441_10007769_pt1 | contig 17291 bp, 16 predicted proteins | sample SSMProp6N_FD_193582 | JGI IMG/M metagenome (GOLD analysis project Ga0272441, IMG submission 193582) | Marine sediment archaeal communities from Little Sippewissett salt marsh, Falmouth, MA, United States - SSM-Prop-6N | ecosystem: Environmental > Aquatic > Marine > Wetlands > Sediment ...
TCCTTCCGTTACAGTGGCGGCTCGAAAGCTCTCGTAGGCGGTGCTGTCACCACCCACAAAGCTTGTACCTCGCCACCGAGTGGTTCGCCGGGACGGGCGGGTACCCTCCCAGTGCACCTTCGTCCCGTCGCAACCCGCCGCGTGCCGCCTCCGAGCACGACACGCGCGCTACCACAATCGAAACTCCGCCAGCTCCCGGCTGTAGATGGGGTGGACAACGCGGGATGCTACGTCGTCTCGCACCGGAAGTGGCCTCGTCCGACCGGCGGTACACCTACCAGACCACCGGGGAGCGGAGCCACCGTCCACGGGCCCGGCGCAGTCAGGAGACCTCCCTTGAGCGCTCGCCGGGCCTGTTTCCATGGGGGCATGCGGACTGGCCCTCCATTGCTTCTGGGGGCGGCGACAGCGTCAGGAGCGGACCGCGCCGTCGGGGGCGGACGAGGGGTTCGCCTGCGTGAATCGCATGATGACGTTGCCGTTGGGATCCGGACAGATCACGGCGTTCTCGGTCGCGAGCCAATCATCGGGCGCCAACGGGCGCGATGCAGCTGGGAGCAAGGGAAGCACGGCGGCTAGTGCGTAGAGGCAGAACGGCTGCGGGAAGTACAGGCTGCTATCCTTGAGGAGAAGCCACATCCCCGGCTTCATGCCCGACGTACAACGCCCACGGACCTGTTCGATGGCGACGATCAAGTCCCCCGCCACGGGTGCGGGAATCCCCGGCGTGGGCGCCGTCTCTTTGCTGCCAGAACCTTCCTCGATGCGCCACACGACGCGTCCTTTGGGGTCGGGACACTGCGCGTGGTGCACTCGCCAGAGCCAGTCGGTGTCGGACCCCGTCCCTAGGTCCCGCTCCTTGGCCGGCAGCAGCGGGAGCAGGCTCTGCAGTGCGAACAGGCAGATCGGTCCTCCGCCGGGAGCATGCAGCCGTCCGTTTTCCACCGCGAAGGCCGTTCCCTCTCGCATCGGCACCTTGGCTGTGCAAACCCCGCGAACCTCCTCCACACGTACGCAGAGGCGTCTCATGTGTCCCCCAATCCCAGTGCGTGGATCTTGGCCTTGCCGGGCACCCCACGGACCGCGTCCCAGCCCCGTACCTGGTAGTACTCCTGCAGCATCTGCGGAAGCTCGACCACTGCACCCGCGGACGGGGAGTCTTCGGGCCCTGCCGGTTCGACGAGGAACCGTTTTGGGAGCCGATCATCCGCCGCCGTGATCCCCCACGAGGCGTTCAGCAGGCGCTCGAGGTTGACGATGCGCTCTCCGAGCTGTTGCACCTGTTGTGCCGACCAGCGTCCACCGACCACAGCTCGAAGCACTTCGGCGGTATCAGCCCAGTCAAGCAGGCCCATGTTGTTGTAGATGTTCTTGCACATGCCCAGCGCGTCGCACACGGCGGCCATTTCCTCGTAGTGGGCGACAAGTCGTCCTTTGCCCCGCCACGCGAGGCGGTTCGCCGCACCGGGGGTGCCGTAGAGGCGAACGGCCGTCGACTCATCACCCGAGAACTCGAACCATGGCTCGGAGCGAAGATGGTCTGCGCCGCGGCTGGCGACAGCGTTGCCCAGTGCGTAGCCCTTCATGGCGCGCACGTCCGCCTGGAACAGCTCCAACCCCTTGACGTGCATCGCCACATCGTGTCCACGATTCAGCCTCACCGCCGCAGCACGGACGCCATCCGCTAGCAGATCGCCGAAGCCGCGACGCGCGGCGATCTGCTCAATGAGCTCGAGCACCGCTTCTCCGCAGCCGAACCGAAGCTCCAGCCCACCCACCTCGTCCCTGGAGAGCAGCCCCCGCTGCGCGAGTTCCATAGACCAGGCGATGACCTCGCTGGTGCTGATGGCGTCCAACCCAAGGCGGTTGCAGCGATCGACAGCGTACAGCGCCAGAGGGAGATCGCCGTTGCCTACGCGTGCTGTGAATCCTGCAAGCGGCTCGTATTCGGGCCCCTCGAGCGACAGACCGGGGAATCGCGGGTCATCCACCACGAGGACCCGGCTGCACGCGATCGGACACCCGAAACAGCCGGTCTGACGCTGCTTGTAGAGACGTTCGATCGTCTCTCCGGACACCACCTCAGCGCACTCGAAGGTTCCGGACTGAAAGTGCCTCGTGGGAAGCCCCCCGATGCCTTGCAGCTTGGCGACGAGCTGCGTCGTGCCGAGACGGCGCCGAATCTCGTACTCAGGATGTGCTCGCAACCGCTCGTGTAGGCTCACTGCCAGGGCGTGCACGCGATCGGGATCGGCCACCCGAGCTTCTCTGCCTCCGCGGACCGCGACCGCTTTCAGGCGCTTCGCGGCCATCACGGTGCCCATGCCGGTCCGCGCCGCCGCGCGTACGCGATCGGCAAAAACACCTGCGAACAGCACCCCATTCTCCGCCGCGGGGCCCACGACAGCGATCCGGACACGGCGATCCCCAAGCTCGTCGCGGATGGCGTCCGCCGCGCGAATGGTGTCCATCCCCCAGACTCCGCGGGCATCGCGAATCTCTGCGCGGTCGCCGTCGACGAAAAGGTAGCTTGGCCGCTTCGCGGCTCCCGTAATCCGCAGCTGCTCAACGCCGGCAAAGCGGAGCTCAGCGCCGAAGAAGCCACCGGCGTTGGCATCGCCGAGGATTCCGGTCTGCGGCGATCGCGCGGTGACGTTGAACCGCGCACAGCCGGGAAGAGGAGTGCCCACCAGCGGACCCGCGCCGAACAGCAGCGGGGCAGTTGGCGCTAGGGGATCCGCCGCCGCAGACTGCAGCTGCCTCAGGCGAGCCACGTTCAATCCGCGGCCTCCGAGAAACTGTAACAGGAGAGCTTCGGGTGTCGGCTTGCGCACGGACCGTTCGGAATCCAGATCGACGAGAAGCTCAGTGTGCGGCCTTGCGCGGACCGTCATGGTGCCCTCTTACCGTATCCAGGGGATAGCCTCGGCGTGGCTCCACGGATGCCGCTGCCACGAGGCCGTCAGTTCTTCGCTCCGCGGCGAGACAGCAGCGCGTAGCGCAGTTCGAGTCGGTGCTTGTGTCGGCGCTCGTCGTCGGCGAGGGCACGGAACAGCTTCTCGCCCTGCGAGGCATGCCGCAGCAGCCGTTCGTAGAGATCAATGGCCCGCTGCTCTCGCTCGATGGCGATGGCAACGGCGTCGGCCAGTGACATGTCGTCTCGCGGCGCCGTCTCCTCGATGAGCTCCGCGAGCCGGAAGTCGTTCGGTGGCGGCGTCTCGGCCAGGAGGTCTTCCACGTCGGCCTCCGCGAGCCGCTTCGCGTGACGTTGCTCATCGGACGCCAGTTCCCGCAGAAGCTCCTGTACCTCGCTCTCCTCGGCGCGCTCCGCCCACTTCAGGTAGAAGCGCTCCGCGCCCTTCTCCTTCTCGATGGCGAACGCGATGATCCGCTGCAATGCCTCGTGCATGTTCCGTTCCCTCGGTCGCATCGTAGCATCGGGTAGATACTCTCGGCAAACCGTCGGCGCCGGTTCCGGCATGAGGCCTGGGCTCGCTAGGACGCCGTGAGATCGACGATCTCCACGGAAACATCCTGACCGAGCGTCATCAGGGCGAACGTCGAGCGGCCATACGATGGGGCGACCGCTCCTGGGTTCACGAACCACACTCCCTGCAAGCGCTTGACCACGGGGCGGTGGAAGTGTCCGAACACGATGATCTCTGCCTCGGGGAGCTGCTCGCGCATCAGTCGATAGAACAGCGCCATGGCGGGATCGTCGTATCCGTGTCCGATGTAGCGATCCTGGAGGGCATGAGGTTGGTGGCCGTGAGCGAGGCCGACGGTCCACTCTTCGAGGCGCTCCGTTCGCCGTTCCGGGAGATCGTGCCGAAGTGAGCGCGGATCGCAGTTTCCCGCCACCGCGAGCGTCGGCGCGACTGATTGCAGCTCGTCGAGAACACGCCCCGTGACGAGATCCCCGGCGTGGAGGATGAGTTGCACACCGGCGATGCGCTCAAGTAGCTTCTCGGGGAGGCAAGGCAGCTGGAAGGGGATGTGGCTGTCGGCGAGCAACGCAAGCCTCACGGCCACTCCTTCCCGAGCTGTCCGCGCCTAGCGGCGTCGCTGTAGCTTCCGTGGTGCAGCGCGAGCTGTCCGCCGCGCAGCTCAGCGATCCGCTCGACGACGCGGTCGAGGAAGTAGCGATCGTGGGAGATCGCGAGGACGGTGCCCTCGAATACATCCAGCGCGTCCTCGAGGATCTCCGCCGATGCGATATCCAGATTGTTCGTCGGCTCGTCGAGCAGCAGGAAGTTGGCGCCCGCTAGCACGATGCGCGCGAGCTGCAGCCGGCTGCGTTCGCCGCCCGAAAGGTCGGAAACAGGGCGCCTGGCTTGATCGTAGGCGAAGGCGAAGCGCGTGAGGGTGCGCATGGCAGCGCCTTCCGATAGACCGGCCTCGTGGCGCAGCGTGTCGATCAAGCTTCGATCGGGATCCAGCGTCTCGTGCTCCTGCGCGTAGTAGCCGATGCGCACGCTCGGACCGACGATCACGGTTCCACAAGAGGGCTGCTCCAGGCCGAGAATGATGCGAAGCAGAACGGTCTTACCCGAGCCATTGGGGCCGACCACGCCGACACGTTCGCCGTGGCGAACCAGGAGGTTGACGCCATCGAGCACCACACGATCGTTGCCCCCGTCGCCGTCGGCAGGGAATGCCTTACCCATCTCCTGGATCTCCAGCACCTTCTTGCTTCCGCGCCATCCCGGCAGCGCGAGATGCATCTGCCGCTGCGCTGGGGGCGCCTCGACCCTCTCCATGCGATCGAGACGTTTGAGGATGGCCTTCGCGCGCTGTGAGAACTTCGGATTATCGAATACCTTGCCCCAGGTCATGAGCCGTTTCGCGGAGCTCTCCAGCCTGGTGATCTCCTTCTGCTGGTCGGCGAAGCGGTGCTGCTGGCGTGCGCGGAGCTGCTCCCTCTCCACGGCATACTCCGAGTAGTTGCCGGGGAAGCGTGACAGCCGACCGGCTTCGAGCTCCACGATGGCGTCGACGACGAGATCGAGGAGATACCTGTCGTGGGAGACGAGAACGACACCTCCGGCGTAGCTCCGGATGAACCGCTCGAGATGGGCCTTGCCCAGAAGATCAAGGTGGTTGTCGGGCTCGTCGAGCAACAGCAGACCCGGGCGTCCCAACGCCTGCGCTGCCAGCCCCACCAGCTTCCGCTGACCGCCGCTGAGGAGCTCCACGGGGCGAGAGAGATCGCTCTCGGCGAATCCAAGCTGCCCCAGGATGCCCCGGACCCGTCCGTCCACACCCGGGCCGCCCGCGCGTTCGTAGTCCAGGAGAAGCTTCTCCTGGACGTGCAACGCTTGCTGCAAGGCGACGTCATCCTCGTACACCGCCGGCAACGTCAGCCGGTGTTCGACATCGGCTAGGGCACGCTCGATGCGTCGCAGGGTGAGAGCTCCCGCGCGCACGACATCGTCGACCGTGGATCCCGGTGAGAACGACAACTCCTGCGGAAGGTAGCCCACGATGAGCCCGGAGCGGCGGGCTATCGTCCCGTGGGTCGGATCGATCTCGCCGGCGATGGCACGCAACAGGGTTGTCTTGCCGCAACCGTTGGGGCCGACAAGCCCGATGACCTGGTCGTCGGGGATCTCGAACGAGAGATCCGTGAACACCGGCTCCGAGGCATACGCCACGCTCAGGCGATCGATGGTGGTCGAGATCATACTTGGGACCTGCCCTATCGGTGTGGGATCCGGCGGAAGGCCGGTTCGTCGGACGATACAGGATGAGCCCCCACGGATCTAGAAGAACGCGACGGCGGCCTCGCCGGGGTTCTTCGGCCCCAGGAGCGTAGGCAACGGCGATACCTCCCCCGATTTCAGCAGGGTGATCGGGTGCCCGAGGCGTAACTCGCCCGCCTCCAGTTGAATGACGGCAATGCGGCGCGCGCCGCGGATGAACACGAGTTCGACGCCGTCGGCGAGAACCCCCATGTCGTTCTCATCGATGCCCAACTCGGCGAGGAATCCCTGATCGAGCGATTGCCGGATCACCGTGCCTCGTTCCGCGCGAATCCTCTCGATCAGGGCCTGACCGAAGAAGAAGCGAATGTCCTCGGCCTGCTTCTCGTGGGAGAGTAGCGTGAACATGGTTCCCGGGATCGGCTCTCCGCCGAGGGTCAGCTGTCCAAGAATGCTCACCAACAGCGGCTCGACGTCGCCGCTGAGCAACTGAACCCCACGCACAAGTAGCGGGGCCGGAGCGGCCAACGGGCCCGGTGTGCCGCCGCCGATGGCAAGACACAGTCCGATCGCCAGCGCTAACGCGCCGCCTCTACGCAGGTGTCTGGTCATGGTCCTTCCTCCTCCGTTCCGGATGACGCGCCCATCCTACACCGTGGGGGAGACGACGCGGAAACGCTCAACGCTTCTGCATTGTGGATGGACGTGCCGGGATCGATGCCCGCGGATGACGTTGCGCGGTCAGATGCTTCCTCACCTTTCGCTGCGGCGGTTGCTCTCGGCAGCGCTGCCAGCGTGTACTGGACGCGTGCGACAAGTCACCTCTGCCCTCGGATGCAGGAAGCCTCGTGACGAGCGCCGCGGACCGCTCAGCTGGGTTGTGTGTTGCCTTTCTCGGGGGGTGCCGTGCGGATGTACGCCTTCGGCTGCCGCCGCCCTCTCGCCACGGCATACCCCACGACGAGCCCGACAAGCACGGCAAACAGCGGGAGCACAATTGCTGACATGGCCAAGCTCCAGAACAGGATGTGGACGGTGATGACCCCCGTGTTCTGTAGTGTTACGATCAACAGGAGGAGCACGAGAACCGACACCCCGATGAACCGCGGACGACCCCACCGACGTTTCATGATCCACAGAGCGTAGCGCTGAGGGCAGGGCCAGGCAAATCGGTGGATTGCTCTGGGCGGCAGCCCGGGGGCAGGCATTGACGCAGCTTCCCGATTCCGATTGAATAGGCTTCCGAGGTGAGGCGGATGCCCAGGTTCTTGCGGCGCAGCGCGCACACAGCGGGACTGATGCCCGGATCCCCGGTGCACGTGGGTGTCCCGGCCGATCATCCCCTGCGCATGATGCTGTTTGACTACGATGCCGAGCGGTTGGACGAGCGCGAGCTGGAGGATCCCCACGCCTGTGCCTCGCTCACCACATCACCGAGCGTGAGTTGGATCAATGTGGATGGCGTCCACGACACCGCACGCATCGGGCAGATCGGAGAGCAGTTTGGTCTGCATCCGCTCGTCGTGGAGGACATCGCCCACACAGGGCAGCGACCGAAGCTCGAGGAGTACGACGGCTACCTCTTCCTCGTGCTGCGGATGCTGCGGTGGAACGAGCAGAAGGAGGAAGTGGAGGACGAGCAGATCAGCGTGATTCTTGGCGCGGGGTGGGTCCTAAGCCTCCAGGAACGTCCCGGTGACGTGTTCGAGCCTCTCCGGGAGCGCTTGCGCACGGGTCGGGGGCGTGTCCGTTCCTCGGGCGCCGGCTATCTCGCGTACGCCTTGATTGACTCCATCGTGGATCAGTACTTCGCTGTTCTCGAGCGGCTCGGTGATCTGGTCGAGGAGGTCGGCGAGGGGATCGCGAGCGATCCCAAGCCCCAGGCCGCCGAGGCCATCCGGCGACTCAAGCGCGAGCTCCTGTTCGTCCGGAAATCCGTCTGGCCTCTGCGGGAAGTTCTGAACGTCCTGCAGCGCGACGACTCGCCGCTGTTCGCGAGCGCAACGAGGGTGTTCCTCCGGGATGCGTATGACCACGTGATTCAGGTCATCGACACGGTGGAGACGTATCGCGACATGATCTCCGGGCAGCTCGATGTGTACATGTCGAGCGTGAGCAACCGGATGAACGAGGTGATGAAGGTTCTGACGATGATCGCCACGATCTTCATTCCTCTCTCTTTCTTCGCCGGGGTGTACGGGATGAACTTCCTTCACATGCCGGAGCTTCAGTGGCGGTATGGGTACTACGGGATCCTCAGCGTGATGGGGGCGGTTGCCGTCGGCATGGTCTTCTACTTCCGTCGAAAAGGGTGGCTGTGACTCACATCCCTGAGAGAAGCGGCTGCCCATGAACTTCGCAGAGCAACTCGCATCGTCACTGGGCATGTCAGCTGACACCGCCAACAAGCTGCTGCTCACGGCGGGCATCGTTGTCGGCATCATCCTGCTGCGTTGGGGATTGCTGCTTGCGTTTCTGTGGCGCAAGGAGGATTCGAGGCTTCGATACCGTTGGCGGAAGGTGTCCGCCTACGGCGCGCTACTTGTCGCGCTGATCCTCGTGGGGAGAATCTGGCTTGCCGGCGTCGAATCCCTGATCACCTACCTCGGCTTGGTGTCCGCTGGAATCGCCATTGCCTTGAAGGATCCGATTCTGAACATCATCGGTTGGGTCTTCGTCTCCTCGCGCCGGCCGTTCGTTGTGGGGGATCGGGTGGCCGTCGGCGAGCACACGGGGGATGTCATCGATATCAGCCTAGCCACCTTCTCCATTCTCGAGGTGTGGGGCCACGATCGCGGGGAACAGACCTCCGGACGGATCATTCACATCCCGAACGGCGTCTTGCTCTCACAGCCCCTTGCGAACTTCACGCAGGGATTCAACTACGTGTGGAACGAGATTCCCGTGACCGTAACGTTCGAGTCCGACTGGTGCGCGGCGAAGGAGATTCTCCAACGAATCGTGGCAGCCGAGGCCGATGCCGTTACCCTGGCGGCCGAACAGGGGATCCGCCGCGCGGGCCGCCGCTTCATGCTTCATCCCGAATCCACGGAACCCGCGGTCTACACGCGCATTGCGGAGGACGGCGTCGAACTGACGATTCGCTACCTTTGCGAACCGAAGAGGCGAAGGATAACGACACAGGCCATCGGCGAAGCGATCCTCGAAGCGTTCTCCGAAGCTCCGAGGATTGACTTCGCATACCGTACAAGCCGCATTTTCCGTCAGACCGAGGAAGGCAAGGCAACGCTTCGCCCTACCGCAGAATCGTCGTAGTCCTCGGAGTACTCCGGTGAGGAGAGGCCCACTTAGGCGCTTCTCTGCTGGGCGCACGGCATCGATTGGGACGCCGCAGACATCGCTAGCCCCCTCCGGCCACACGGCTTCATCGGCGCCTGCTATACTCGCTTCGGTGATCAGAATGACGAGGATGACGTGGTACGCACTTCTTCTATCATGTCTTTTGATGGGTGTTCTGAGCGAGGGTTTCTCTGCCTGCGGTGCCGACTGCAACTGCCACGACGATTTGGATGACCCGTGCGTCCGGCAGTCTCTCGAGTTGGATTCCCTCCACTTCCCTTACTGGGACAACGAAACGGACGACCAAATGGTGTTCCACGAGCGCATGCAGGCGGGGGACAGCTGCTGGGTACTCGTCGAGGTGGTGCCCGGCGCATGCAGCGGGCAGTGCGCGCAGATCTATGTCCTGTATGTGCCCGATCTGGAGGTCGAGGATGAGGGCTTCACGTTGACGCCCGGTGCCGACGGGCGTGAGGCGAGCAAGACGGTGTTCTCCATGGTCGAGTGTTCTCCCGCGTCGCGGTTGTTCATCCGCATCGCGGTCATCGTCCAGGACGGAGACTACGACGATGCGATGGAATCGCTGGGTCCGACGTGGTTGGAACCGCACAGGCGCTTCGAGGAAGAGGGCGGACGCAGCGCGTGGGTGGCGGAGGACACGGGCTGGTCCCTACGGATCGAACGAGGTCCGGACAACCATCTCGATTGGCTCTACAGGCTTCTTCTTGCGGAGGATGACGACAACGTCAGTGTCATCGGAATCTGGGGACTATGGGCATCGAACACGGGCGGTCTGTGGACGGAAGATCGGGTAAGTGCGACCGGCCCTGGCTACATGCGCGCCTGGTTCCGTCAGACCTCCGAGGAGGTCGCGGCCGACCTTGCCTGTTCGAAGGAGGAGGCAGCGAAGCCGACCCGCGCGGAGACGCACATGGCGGCCAAGACGCTGGAGACGGCTGGGCAGGTCACGGCGGGTGCCCCCCCGGGCTTCTCGGTGAAGCCCGGGGGGGCGGCGGGCGTGCCGGCACACGCCACGACGATGTCAACCTCGGTGTCGGGCACCTCCCGGGCGCTCACCGGTGGCGGTACGGTCCGAACCGCGCAGAAGGTGGTGGTCATCGAGTTCGACGACGACTCGATCTACGTGTACTGGGAGTTTCTCACGGTGGAGACCGACGCCGACGGCAGGCTCGTAGGTTGGACCCGCGATCGAGGCGACAGCGCGTCCCGTGCCGGCTCGTCTCGCTCCAACGCGCGAGGTGAACTCACAGATGCACGTCTGAAGCGATACGCCGCGTGGGGTGGGTCGCCGAACACGCCGTTCGTGATCTCTGCGCCACCGATCGTCCCCGAAGCCCAGGACGGGCCGTTTCAGATCATCGAGCTGACCACCCCTGCTGGTGCGACGCTCGACCTTTCTGCTCTCCGGGTGAGCGGGGGATTCGCCGACGTTGCGGCTCAGCCTGCCCTCGTGGCGGAGGAATCGCTCATCCTTTGTACAGACGAACTCCGCCTTGCCCCCGGCGCATCGCCCGCGACACTCATGACCCCCCAGCCACGGATCCTCCCCGGCGTGGCGGAGCTTCGGCTACTCGCACCCGAGGCCGTGCCTGTCCTGGTTGGCGGGAACACGCTCCTGCTTCCCGTGGCGAACCTGTCAGGTTCCTCCGCATCCACGGTAGTGGCCTGGGATGACCTGCGAGGATGGTCTGGGGCGGGCAGCGCGACGCTGGACCTCGGGCCTGGCGAGTTGGGGTATGTGGAGATCCCCATCCACGTTCCCGAGACGGCGGACGGCATGGGCACGACGTCGGGGCTTGTCGTGACCGCTGGCGCTGACGGTCTCCCCGGTGCCTCTGTGGAGGTCCTGCTGATCCTCAGTGACACGCTGGAGGCTCCCGAGCTGGCGATAGCCACGACGGAAGCGGGAATTCCCGAGGGGATCGTCGCCTGCGCCGAGCAGATCGGGGAGGCATCGGGCACCGACTACAAGAACAGCGGCTTCCGTCGCTACCGCGTGCCCGAGGGACAACGCCTCGCGTTCTTCATCGAGGAGCTGGCGGCGTACCGAGGCTGTCCCGTTCTCGGTGTCTGTGTGGACGCCGTCGAGGCCTGGCTCGATAGCGCACGTTCGGAGGACCAAATCGAGCTCGCGGGGATCTTCTGGGACGCCTTCCAGGCGGCGAACCGGTAGTTGTCCTACGGCTTTGCGGAAGCGAGAGCCGCCACCGCGAGCGGTCTTCCCAGACCGGAACACTGGTAGATTGCAGTGGCGGCTCGCCACACCAGCATGGCAGAGCCTAGCAGGTTGCGGGGGGGAAAACCACTCGCCGGAGCACTAGTGGGCGATCCCCGTTGAACCCGTCTTCAGGAGGGCGTATCCTTCTCGCTTGCTATGCTCACAGCACAGGAAGGAGAGTAGATGCCGCAGCAGAAAAGGATACTGGACAAGCTGTCGATCTACGTGCCGCGCAAGAGAGTAGACGAGCGCCCCGTAGAACGACTCATGGCTCTCGCCGAAAAGCGAGACCGCTCCGTCAACTACCTTGTTGTCGAAGCGATCCTCGACTACCTCAAGCGCGAAGAGAAGAAGTAACGAGTAATTAAGCATCCCCGCAGCCCGTCCACCCGACGCCGCTGCGGGGATCGCCATTCCTGGACCCGGCCTTCCGTGCCATCCCGTGGCAAGCCGACACCGGGATCAGCAGCGTCACCGGCTCGCAAGCCAACGTACGGGGCCCGACACGTGCGTGAGAGCAACGGCGACTGTGTCGATTTCCTGCGAGGCACCGTATGCACGCCCGGGCCCGCTCCTTCATTCAACTTACTGGTGGCCTCCTTCTGCGAGCTAACCTCGCCAGCCTTCTCACGGTTCCGCAGAACTGGGAACACACATCTGTTGGTTCGTTTGTGCCCACTTGGTGTGGCATGAGGGAGAGGCGGATTTTGACGTCCGGTCTACTTGTATATGATGGATATACCAAACACTAGCACACCGGAGGAGATATGAAAGATCGGCACGCAACGGGGCTGCTCATAGGGGCGACAGTTGCGGCAGCGCTTGGATGTGCCTCCATCGCACTGCGCACGTGGAGCACGCCCAGCCCTCAGCAACTAGCCCTCTTCGTCGTCTTCCTTACCCTGGCTGGTCTTGCAGAGCTATACGCGACTCGCATCCCGGTCCTCCGGATGGAGCTGTCAAGCTCGATCGCCATCTACCTTGCCTCGCTGTTTGTGTTCGGCCTGCCACTCGCTGTGACCCTCGTACTGATGAGCGGGGCTGTCTCAGAGATCTTTCTTCGGCGCAAGCTGCGTGTGGTGGGATTGTGGAGTTACGTCGCTCCTGTGGCCTTCAATGTGAGTCAGCTTGTGCTCACGACATGTGTGGCTGGGGAGATCCTCCACGTTGCTGGATACGCCAGCCTCCCACTTGATTGTCCGGGGCAGTTCGGTTGGGCTGTTGCCGCGTTCTCGGTCTACGTGATGGTGAACCATGGTCTTGTGACAGGCGCTGTTGCCCTCTCGAGTGGAGCCCGCTTCTTCTCCTCGCTCTGGCGAAGTATCTCGCATTTCGCTGTGCAGTACATGGTCCTTTGCGCTGCAGCGCTCCTTCTCACGGTGCTCCACGGCATTTCTGTCTGGCATGTCTTCCTGGGTCTGCTACCCCTAAGTCTGGTGCACGTATCCTTCCGAGGATGGGTCCGCCTGCAAACCGAAGCGAGGAAGACGTTTGAGCGCATCTCCAGGCTCCTGGACGAGCGGGATCATGCCACTGCAGTTCACTCCGACGAGGTGGCCGAGCTGGCGGGGCACCTTGGCTCGCAGCTCGGGCTCTCGCAGACACAGCTCGAACGGCTGGACATCGCTGCTCGCGTGCATGACATCGGGAAGATGGCGATCCCGGACTCGATCTTGCTCAAGCCGGGCCCTCTCACGCCAGAAGAGTGGGAGAGGATGAAGACGCATCCTGTCGTCAGCGCCGAGTTGATCGAAGGCCTTGAAATCTATGCGCCTGTTGCCGATGCCGTTCGCCATGAGCACGAGAAGTGGGATGGAACTGGCTACCCGGATGGCTTGCGAGGGGAGGAGATTCCCCTTCTGTCAAGGGTCATCTCCGCGGCGGACATCTACTGTGCGCTCACCGCGGACCGTCCATACCGAAAGGCGTTCACGAGATCAGACGCGTGCCGGATGGTCGAGGAGATGCGCGGATGCGAGCTGGATCCGCGGGTCGTAGATGCGCTGCTGCAGCTTCTGGATGCGGGACACGGCGCCGCAACGTCGTCCCCAATTGCAGTTCCCAACGCGGCTGAGTAGACTCTGATCGATTCCGGATGCTGACACTCATCGCACTGATCCTCGGGATTCTCGCGGGCTACGTCTGCGGCGGGCGGCTGCGGGGCGTGGCGGGGCTCCGCTTTCGATGGCCGTGGCTGGTGGCGATCGCGCTGGTTCTGCAGCTTCTCATCTTCCCGTTCTTCTCCGATCGGCCGCTGGTCCCGTGGTTCACGGAGCCTCTGCACTACTTGTCTTATGCTGTGGCGCTGACGTTCGTCGTGATGAACCGGCGGCTGGTGCCGTTGTGGGTTGTGGCTGCCGGTGCGGTCCTCAACCTGCTCCCCCTGGCGGCGAATCACGGGCGGATGCCCGTATCCGTCGATGCGCTGCGAGCGGCTGGCGCCGCCCCCATCGCTGCCGAACTCCTTGCGCAGGGGACGTTCGGCAACGTGGTCCGGATGACGCCGGCGACGCATCTCAACGCATTGGGCGATCGGCTGTACTTGCCGGCGTGGATTCCCGGCACCGCGGCGTTCAGCATCGGGGATCTGGTGATCTCGCTCGGCTTGGCTTCGCTTCTATGGTGGGGGATGATGCGCCGTGCCTAGGGATCTGTCGAAGCTGATGACGCCCAGGTCTGTGGCGGTGGTGGGGGCTAGTCCTCGCGCGGGATCGGTCGGCGGAGAGATCCTGCGCAACCTCAAACGCTGTGGTTTCTCCGGCGAACTGGTCGCGGTCAACCCGCGGTACGAGGAGATCGACGGGCTGCGTTGCGTGTCCTCGATCGATGACCTGCCCGAAACGATGGATCTCGTGGTGGTCGCTGTCAATCGACATGCGGTGCTCGAGGTCACGGAGGCGTGTGGTCAGCACGGGATGCGGAACCTCGTCATCATCTCCGCGGGGTTCAAGGAGGTCGGTGACGAGGGAGCGCGGCTCGAGGAGCAACTCCGCGAACTCATCGGCAAGCACGATCTGAATGTGGTTGGCCCCAATTGCATGGGGCTGATCAACAGCTCCAGCGATGTGCTGCTCAACGCATCGTTCTCGCGGTGGTTCCCCGAGAGTGGCGACGTGGCGTTCATCTCCCAGAGCGGTTCTCTCGGTGAGACCGTGCTCGAGCTGTTCGCGGAGTCGGGCCTCGGCGTGTCGCTGTTCGCCAACCTCGGGAATCGCGCAGGCATCACGGAGAACGACTTCCTTGCCTACGCTGCAGGGGATCCGCAGACGAGCGTGGTCTTCCTCTACCTGGAGAGTTTCGCTGAGCCCCTGGGGTTCCGGCGGCTCGTGGAGGAGCTCGCCGGGAGGAAGCCGGTGGTGGTTCTGAAGGCCGGCCGGACGGAGGCAGGAGCGGCGGCCGTTGCATCGCACACCGGTTCGCTCGCCAGTCCGGATGCGGTCGTCGAGGCCTTCCTCCGGCAGGCGGGGGCCGTGCGTGTGTCATCGATTGATGAAGCGTTGACAGCGATCCGCGTGCTCGAACGCGGGGTTGTCAGCCGTGGCGGGCGGACGGCGATCCTTACCAACGCGGGCGGTGCCGGGATCATCGCCGCGGATGCGTGCATCCGACAGGGGATGACGGTGCCGCCACTCCCGGCTGACGTTCAGGAGAGGCTCGGCGAACTCCTTCCCGATGAGGCCAGCGTGGGCAACCCTGTAGATATGATCGCCACCGCGAACTCGGAGGCGTACGAGCGCGCGTTGGATCTGACCTTGCCCGCGGTCGATGCCGCGATCGTGATCTTCCGCCCCCCGCTGGTGCTTGACGAGCCCCCCAGCGCGGTGGCGGAAGCGATCGTCCGCGCCGCGGAGCGGCATCCCGATCGGCCGGTGGTCGTCTGTACCCTGAGCCGTGGAGAAGCGGTGCACTCCGTAATGAGGCGGCTGACGGAGGCGCGAATCGCGACGTTCGTCATGCCCGAGTCCGCCGTCGACGCATTGCGGGTGCTCTGCGATCTCGGGACGCTGCAAGCGAGACAAGCCGTGACCGCCGAGGCCAACGGGGGTGGGACACCTGCTGCGGGCAACGAAGCGCTGCAGGCGGCGACAGGCGACGGACGGAGTGGACTCACGTTTGACGAGGGCGCAACAGTGCTCGCTGCGTACGAGCTCGGCGTCTGCCCTTTCACCTATGCTTCGAGCGAGCAGGAGGCTAGCGCTTTCGCGGAGGAGCACGGCTTCCCGCTGGTCGCCAAGCTCGACGCCCCGGGGTTGGCGCATCGCTTCGAGCACGGAGCGGTGATCACGGGGATCTCCACGCTCGAGCAACTGCACGACGCGCTGGGGCAGCTGCGTGGAATCGCCACGGGCGAACTGGAAGGCGCGCGGATCCTCCTCCAGCCGCAGCTCGCCGGCCGCGAACTCATCCTCGGGATGGAGCGCGATCCGACGTTCGGGCCGGTGCTGATGTTCGGCATCGGAGGGACACTCGTGGAAGCGCTGCAGGACGTCGCATTCGCTGTCGCCCCGCTGACGGAGGAGGACGCTCTGCGGATGATCCGCTCCATTCGTTCGTTCCCGATGCTCGAGGCGTTCCGCGGCCAGCCCGCGGTCGATCTCAACGCGCTCGCATCAGCGCTCGTTCGACTTGGGCGTCTCGCGCTCGACCACCCCGAGATCGAGGAGATCGACCTCAACCCGACCATCGCCACCGACACCTCTGCCACCGTCGTCGACATCCTGATCCGCCTTGCCCAGCAACCGGGGTCACGTCTTTGATTTGGGTGTCGAATCGCCATGCCTCCAAGCGCTGACACGCCAGCGCTTCTCTTCCTGTACGGAGTTGCGGCAGACGGCCGGGGACACCCAAATCGAAGATGTGACCCCTCGACCTGCACCGACGACACTGCAGAGTGGGTGAGCGGGACAGCTGACCCGCGAGGGCATAGGATGCGTCTAGTCTTGTATAAGATACTGCATCGTGATATATATTTCTTATGTCGCGAGCTCTAAGAATCGAGTTCCCTGGTGCCGCATACCACGTCACCAGCCGTGGCGTCGATCGTCAATGCATCTTCGTTGATGATGAGGACTACACCATGTTCCTTCGGGTTCTCGAAGATGCGGTCGAGAGAATGGAACTTGTCTGCCACGCGTACTGCCTCATGCCCAACCACTACCACCTCCTCCTTGAGACGCCTATGGCAAATCTTTCACGCGCGATGCGGCAAGTCAACGGGATCTACGCGCAGCGCTTCAACCGGCGACACGCACGGGCGGGACACGTCTTCCAAGGACGCTTCAAGGCGATCCTTGTGGAGAAGGAAGCCTACCTCCTCGAGCTCACCCGCTACGTCGTATCCAACCCTGTTCGTGCCGGGCTCGTGAGACGCCACGAGGACTGGCGATGGAGCAGCTATCAGGCTACCGCCGGGTCAGAGCCCCCACCCCGCTTCCTCTGCGTGGAGTGGATCCTTTCGCAGTTCGGGACCGATTGGCCACGGGCCATCAATGCCTACCGGCGTTTCGTCGCGAGGCGACACGGAACCGCAATGTGGAACGATCTTCACGCCGGGTTCGTCCTCGCAACCGATGCCTTCATCGCTGGGCTGGACCCCCACCTTCAGCCCCTCGCTGGATGCATCGAGTTCCCAAAGCGGCAGCGGCGCATCACACGTCCCTCGCTCGGTGCGCTGTTCGAAAGCGCCGGGGATCGTCGGCAGAGGAACCTGCGGATCCAGCAGGCGGCGCACACCTACGGTTACCGGCTCTCTGAGATCGCGGAGCATCTCGGGCTGCACTACTCTACGATCAGCGGCATCGCGACACGGGTGAAGAAGGATCTCGGAACACCCGAATCAAAGACTTGACCCCGCTCGCGGGCTGACGGAAGAGGACGCCCTGGGGATGATCCGCTCCATTCGTTCGTTCCCGATGCTCGAGGTGTTCCGCGGCCAACCCGCGGTCGATTGCGATGCGCTCGCATCAGCGCTCGTCCAGCTCGGGAGACTCGCCCTCGATCACCCCGAGATCGAGGAGATCGACCTCAACCCCACCATCGCCACCGACACC
>Ga0272441_10007770_pt1 | contig 17291 bp, 14 predicted proteins | sample SSMProp6N_FD_193582 | JGI IMG/M metagenome (GOLD analysis project Ga0272441, IMG submission 193582) | Marine sediment archaeal communities from Little Sippewissett salt marsh, Falmouth, MA, United States - SSM-Prop-6N | ecosystem: Environmental > Aquatic > Marine > Wetlands > Sediment ...
GCGGCTAGAAAAGGAATTATGGACTGTGGAGGATTTGTTTGGTTTATGTGGATTAAATAAGAATCAATGTGTTCGATAAAGCGTTAAATTAGGATCAATATACCAAACATATAACGTTGATCTGATTCTTATACCAGCAAATCTTGAGTTTTCGTTGTTATATCTGAATACCATTATTCTTTCAATGTCTTCTGTTATTTCATTTGGGAAATTGATTGGCTTTTTAACTTTTATTTGTGAAAGTGGTATCTTTTCATATCCCGTCTTTTCCCTTGGTGATGATTCAATCTGATACCATTTTAAATTACATAACAATGATATTTTTTTTACAAGAGATTTTACATTTTGGGGGGTGCAATTTTTCAAGTTGAGACTATATTTGTTATGTAAAAATCCTAAAGAAAACGTTAGATATTCCTGCTGATAGGGAATAGTAGATTGTTCGATAGGTTTGATTTGTGAAGTTGAGGGCGTGTTTGATGCTTCGATATTTTTTTTATGTTGTTTGTTTTTCTTAGACAAGAATTAGCTTAATCTTGATTTAAAATAATCTTTTAATTCTTTTTGTGTAATCAGACAATTCGATTTTTTTCTTGCTTCAATCCAGGGTTTTTCAGAATGTGTCATTTGCATTAATCTCCATGCAGAATATTGCCCAAAAACAGTGTTGATTTCTTCTAAATGGTCTACAACGATTTGAGGGATTTTAGAATAATCTAAATTCTCGGGATATTCAATTGCACCAGAACCACAACGTTTGTATTCATGATATACATTTTCGACAACCGGACCATATTCCCATGCATATATTTCATCTTCAAAAAGAGGTTTGTCGTGAATGGCAAGAAAATAACCTTGAGCATAATAAAGTAATTTTTGAAGTTTTAAATTGGTTATAACATCACCAATGTCCGGATCGCTTAAACTTAAAATATATTTTGCAATAAGCTTAGCATCCATCTTTTTACCCCTTTCGTTTATATATACCCAATTATCATAATATAGCACAAATCGTCATACTTGTCAAGCCTTTTTTGTTTTATTTATGGTATTAATTATATCAATCTATTGTTCATAATCTGAACAATAGATTATTTGGTACTAATATTGCTTGATTATGTTGACATGAAAATATAAAACTTCAATTTAGGATACCACCCAATCATCCAGATACTGGATAATAATAAATAGTAATGATATAATTTATTATTAGTTGAATTTCGAGTAAAAATATGTGTGCGTGGACTGCCACATTATTACATCGTTATTTAGAAATAGGATTAGGTTCTCCCATTTCGGATTTTTATGAAATGGATAGTAAAATTAAACTCGAGGGAGGAAAAACAATGTACAGACTTACAACAATTATAATTACACTTCTATGCCTTTATGCCATTGCCTCTGCGGCAGATTATCATGTGGATGCTGTCAACGGTGATGACGGAAATACCGGCTCGGTAGCAGAAGAAGCATGGAAGACAATAACCCATGCCATCGAAAATGCTGAAGCTGGCGAGGAAGATCCCGCAGTGATTTACATCGCTTCCGCTACATATAACATGGAACTGGGTGAAACCTTTCCAATCACGTTAAGGGACAATATGCAGCTCATGGGCACCGATCCCGAAATCACCATAATTGACGGAGCAGGAGGCGGGATAAGCGTCATAATTTGCGCCGGTGTTCAAAACGTTGTCATCAAAGGATTGAAGGTTATCGGAGGTGAAGGTTTCCAGATCCCCGATATTGGAACAGGCGGCGGTGGAATTTTCATCGAATCAGCTACCATCCTTGTTGAAGACTGCATCTTTTCGAACAACAGTGCCAACTACGGCGGCGGTTTGATGATCCTCAAATCTACGGGAGATATTGTGAACTGTATCGTTGAAAATAATTATACCGTTCCCCCGACAGAAAGCGGCAGTGGAGGTTTAGGATGGGGCGGAGGTTTCTACTGCGAGGATCAGAACAACCTTAATTTTTCGAACTGCACCATCAGGAACAACAAAGCCGACGTTGCCGGCGGAATGGTGTTCCGCACAAATTCCGAAGGCACGATCGATAACTGCGAGTTCACCAAAAATTCTTCCGGATATGGTGCTGCAATCAATGTGACTTACCAAACAACTCTCGATATCATAAGCACAAAATTTATAGAAAATGTATCTGAAAATTCGGGGGGCGCGTTATATGTAAACCAGGACGCTACCGTCAATGTCACAGGCTGCTATTTTGAACTCAACAAAAGCGGATATGGCGGTGCTGCCGTTGTTCTTCAAGATGCTAAATTGATATTGAACAACACCGAATTCAATAACAACGAAGCAGAAACAGGCTATAACAAGGGAGGAATAGGCGGAGCAGTTTATGTCACCTACTCATCGAAACTGACAGCCCAAAACTGTCTCCTCACAAACAATAAAGCTTATTATGGCGGAGGTTTTTTTGTTGAAGATGGAAATGCAAGTATAGAGGGTTGTACTTTTTCGAAAAATAATGCCGATAGTTCAGGCGGCGGATTATATGTAAGTAACCGTTCGAAAATCGAAATTAATAATTCCGATTTCACCAGTAACGAGGCGAGTTTGGGCGGCGGAATATTCCTGACGGAGTTTTCAGAGCTTGATGTCATGAACAGTCTGTTTCAAAATAACACTGCTCGCATGGACAGCGGCACCGGAGGATTGGGAGGCGGTATCGAATGTAGATCTCACGGTGACCTGAAACTTGTCAATTGTCTGCTGATGGATAACACTGCCGACATCAAAGGCGGGGGAATACATCATGAACTGGGCGGAAAGTCCGATGTGGTATGCTGCACTTTTCTCGGAAACGATATCTATACGGATAATATAAGCTCCTCGGAAGTGAAAAGTTCGATTTTCTGGAACATGGATGTTAATCCTTTCCAGGGATCAGTTAATGCCATATACTCCAACATCGAAGGAGGATATGAAGGTGAAGGCAATATCGATGAGGAACCCATGTTCGTTTCTGGTCCCCGGGGTGATTATTACCTGAGCTGCGAAGCTGCCGGGAATGACTGCAGCAGTCCCTGCATCGATGCCGGAAGTTCTGAGGAAATCGAAGGATTCAACCACTCGGATTATGTTACCCGCTGCGACGGTGTTGTCGATATAGGTGTTGCTGATATGGGTTTTCATTATATGCCCAATATAAATTTCGGTCTGAATATCTCACCCGTGAAATTTTCTTATGAGGCGGACGACGAGATAACCCTGAGTATGGATCTTCTGACTGCACCTATCGAGACAGTATCGGATGTATATTTGCTGCTGATGACGCCTGAGGGCAAATTCCTCCCGGGTCTTTCATGGAGCGGCGCCATTAAACCCCTTGCTGCCGGTATAACATTACCCCCTGATCTCCAAATCGAAACCTCGACATTATTCACGTTTACTATTCCTGCAGACAATCCTCCAATCGACGAACCCGGATGGTACACATTCTATATAGCTTCCATAAAACCCGGAACACTCGATTTCATATCCAACATCGCTTCTGCTGCATTCGAGGTGAAATAAAAAAGTAAGCTCGTACCGAATAATATTTTGGGGTCAGATCTTTACTTTACACTTAACGAAAATGGAATCGCATGATGCTTTGAGAATCAGGCTAACAGGGTTTGCAAAAAATATTAAGTGTAAAGTGAAGATCTGACCCTATTGACACGAATTAGGTAATTTCAGATGATAACGGGATAAAATTATTTCCTGTCCGGAGAGAGGACGATGAAAATCAGGAATTGTTTAACTTTTTGCCTATGCTTGCTTCTTTTTTATGCAATTATTAATGCCGACACTTTAAAAAGAGAATATTGGGTGGATGCAGATGCTCCCGATAACTCAGGGGATGGAAGTTTTGAAAAGCCCTGGAAGAACATCACAGATGCGCTTGAAAATGTCTTTGCTATTGAAAATAATAGAGCTACTATCCATATAAAACCGGGAATTTATAATGCAGGAAATGCTGAGGTCTTTCCGGTTAAACTACCCAACTATGTATCTTTAAAAGGAGAAAATCCCCACAATACAATTATTGACGCTTCTGGTACAAATAAAGCTGTCCTCTATCTGCAAAATGATAATTGCTCGATTGAAAATTTAACCATCACCGGTGGAAACGGTTTTTCCCACTATGAAGCAGATAGTTATATCGTGGGAACCATATATTATTATTACTACTCCTATAAATATTTCGCTGGCGGTATTTACTGTTGTAATTCGTCCCTGTCTATAAAGAACTGCGTAATAAAGGACAATATTACTTTAAATCGTAAACAGTCATATAACCAGATTCATAATCCCGAAATAAAGTTTTTTACATCAGAGCCTTCCCCGGAGACAGATAATGAAACAAACGATTATTATGGCAGCACATATACACATTATGATTATATAAGTTATGGAGGTGGAATATACGGTGTGGGCTCTGACATCAAAATAACAAATTCTATAATAGCAGATAACTCCATCGGTTTCTCATCTAATAATAAGTGTAACGATACATTAGAAGAATGGTATTTCAGTAATGGCGGAGGCATTTACAGTGAAGAATCTGATCTTACGATCACAAATTCGATCATTATAAATAACGATGCAGCAGTTGAACATGAATTAGGGGAATATGACATGGTTATTAGCGAAGGCGGCGGGATCGCTTCTTTTGAATCTGAATTGACAATCAGTAACTCCGCTATAATTAACAACAATTCAAACGACTTCAGGGCAATTTACAGCGATAAAGAATATATAATAGATCACTCAATTTTCTGGTATTATCCCGAAACTTACAATCAACTAAATACTGCTGATAAATTTTCAAATAACCGATTTGCTGTAACCGGAAAAGATTATATCTATGCTGATCCCCGCTTCACCACTGGACCATGGGGGGATTATTATCTCAGTCAGAAAGCTGCAGGGCAAAGAGAAAACAGCCCGTGCATTGACGCAGGAAGCGACCTTTCCGCCAATCTCGGTCTCGCGCAGAAGACGACAAGATCCGACGGGGTTGTCGATACGGGTATAGTTGATATAGGATACCATTACCCGCCGCCGATCCAGTTCTCCATGTATCTTTCACCCGCAAAAGAATGTTACCAGAACGGGGACTATTTAACGATTATTGCCGACATAACCACATGCCCGGAACCGACCGATGCAGACATATACTTTCTCATGATGAATCCCGAAGGTATTATCTACTCCGGTTTCATGTGGAATGAAGGGATAGTCCCAATGATCAATGATATTACACTGCCTGAAAATCTGGATTATGCCGGCTTGCCATTATTATCCGTCACGATACCATGTGATAAGCCGCCCGTATCTTCGGGAGGAAGATATATCTTCGCGATAGGTGCCTCAAAACCCGGTTCGATGGATATTATATCCAACGTTGGTAAATAATGGGGTCAGATCTTTACTTTACACTTAACGAAAATGGAATCGCATGATGCTTACAGAATCAGGCTAACAGGGTTTGCAAAAAATATTAAGTGTAAAGTAAAGATCTGACCCTCTATTGTACTTATTGGTAAAGTATCAGTAGGGTGTTTTGGTTACAGCTAGCTGAAGCTAGCTGCTAGCAATGGACTTCAGCCCATTGTGATGAAATTATTTTTGCTTTTTCTCTAAGATTTGAAGTCACTTTTTCAATATTTTCAGAAACTCATCCGGTGAAATATTGATTTCCCTGAGTATTTGATGGACTAATGGTCTTGCCAGGTCCCGATTAGGATGATTAGGGACACTTGTTGTTCTTCCATCGGAATGTCGATAGAATACGTGGCTTCCTTTTTGTCGAACTGCGTTAAATTCAAGGCGGTTTAAAGCTTTATTCATTGTAGCGTAATTTATTATCGGAAGTCTGGTCATTATGCAACTTCAATTTGTTGAAGACCAACAAAACGGGGCAAATCCTCCACCGATTGACCATGTTCCTCCAAACAAAGCTCCAGAACTTCTTTGAGGTTTGCATTAAGCTCATCGAGGGTAGCACCCTGGGTGTGTGCACCCGGAATGCCCGGAACTATACCGACATAAAGCTTAGTTTCAGGATCGTACTCGATATATGCGGTAAAAGTTTTCATGACGATCTCCTGTTTATATTTTTGGCAAAATTGATAATAGCACGATAGATATTTTCAGACAAGTACCTATTTTTTAAAACAAAGCGGTTGCTTTGCATACGAAATGATGACATGCAGATATAATAATGACTTGAAAGTAGGTCGTCCGTCCCGGTCGACAAATACACTATGTCATGATTATTACATTTTGATCTTGTTATTTATGATATAATGTGATTACAACAATTTATTAAATTTTCATTATAAGAGTTTGAATATGGATAATAAATTATATTACGGAGATAATCTCCACATTTTAAGGGAATTCATCCCCGATGAATCTGTTGATCTGATTTATCTCGATCCTCCGTTTAATTCAAAGGCTGATTACAATATCTTATTTCGTGAACCTAACGGTTCTATGTCTGATGCACAAATAACTGCTTTCGAGGATACTTGGCATTGGAATATCGAAATCGAAAGAGCCTTCCAGGAGCTTCAGGAGACTGCACCTAAAAATGTTGTCGAAATGATGCAGGCATTCAGGGACAATGTCATCGGCAAAAACGATATGATGGCATATCTAACAATTATGTGCATAAGACTAATCGAGCTGAGAAGAGTGCTCAAAGATACAGGTTCGATATACCTACATTGCGATCCGACTGCAAGTCATTACTTGAAATTACTTTTGGATTCTATCTTTTGGGGACAAAATTTTAGGAGTGAAATTATTTGGATTAGAACTTTCGCACATAGCAGTGCGAATAGACCAGGTCCTGTTCATGATGTTATATTTTTATATTCTAAAAGTACAAATTATATTTGGAATATAGTATATCAAGAATATGATCCTTTATATCTTGAAACATTTTTAGATCAAGTAGACGAAAACAATCAGCGATATATGAGAGTTGATTTAACTGGAGCAGGAATTTCTAAAGGTGAAAGTGGAAAACCATGGCGGGGTATTGATGTTTCATCGAAAGGGCGTCACTGGGCTTATAATCCTGAAACATTAGAAAAATGGGACCAAGAAGGTAAAATTCATTGGCCTAAAAAGAAGGGAGGAATGCCAAGGTTAAAAAGATATAAAGAAGATTTGCCTGGAGTTTTGTTGCAAGATGTATGGAAAGATATTAGACCGATCCATAATCTTTCAAAGGAAAGACTTGGATTTCCAACTCAAAAACCTATTACTCTTTTAGAACGCATCATCAAAGCTTCTTCAAATAAAGGTGATGTTGTCCTTGATCCATTCTGCGGATGTGGTACAACAATCGCAGCCGCACAAAAATTAAACAGGAAATGGATTGGGATTGATATAACCCACCTTGCAATAAACCTGATGAAATATCGGCTGAACGATATGTTTGAATTGAAAGCCGGTAAGGAATATGAGGTAATCGGTGAGCCAAAAGATCTTTCAGGCGCAAAGGAATTAGCAAATTCAGTTGATGGAAGATATCAATTCCAATTCTGGGCGTTGTCTTTAATCAATGCTATACCATATCAGGACAAGAAAAAAGGGGCAGATACAGGTATAGATGGCTATATCAGGTTCATCCATGAAAAGGGGAAATATAAACATGCAGTGGTTCAGGTCAAAAGCGGTCATGTTTCAGTTAAAGATATCAGGGATCTCGGACATGTTATAGAAAGAGAACAATCAGAGCTTGGTTTTTTCATTACATTGGAAGCTCCGACAAAACCAATGCTTGTAGAAGCATCGAAAAAAGGGCTTTATCATTCCGAAGTCTGGAACAGGGATTATCCCAGATTACAGATATTTACGATAGAAGAATTGTTCGCTGGGAAAAAACCCGAGTACCCATCGAGTGTATATCAATATAAACGTGCTGAGAGGGTGCAAGAAAAAAAAGAAAACATGGATCTGAATTTTAAATAATTCTCAGTCGACCGTGACGGTCGACCTACTTTAGATGGCGTAAAAAGATATCCACGAGATAAGATAGGGGTAGAAGATCGCAGCCCGAAAAAACGAGGGGATTAAATTTACACCATGAATAATGATGGGGAAATACTGTGGAAGAAGGGGATCAGCGATTTCAAAGGATACAGACGTCATTTGCCCCATTTCCAGATTCCCAATTCGGTATATTTCATAACGACGAAATGCAAGAAATTCAAACATAGAAATATTATGGTCGACCGTGACGGTCGACCTACTCTGGATAAGGCTTTATCGAAGGAGGAGAGGGATATTGTCATGGGGGCGATCAAATTCTTGGACGAGAAAAAATATATTTTATATGGTGCAGTTGTTATGCCCGATCATTTTCATACTGTTATCCAGCCGATTAAAAAGTCCGGTGAAGCATGTTTTTCCATAACTGAAATTATGCATTCAATAAAAAGCTATACCGCCCATGAAATTATAAAATACCGTTCTTCCCTCAACATAAATCTTCATGAAGCCTTGATATCCAACCCAGCCAATCAAAATACAAAAAACAGGATTATATCAAAAGAGCTATCGGAAAGTAGGTCGTCCGTCCCGGTCGACCAAGATCAAAACACCCCGCACACTCCCAAAATTCCGCACAAAAGTAGGTCGTCCGTCCCGGTCGACCAAGACAGACCAAACCAAATCTGGCATCAGGAAAATTTCGATCGCATCATCCGCAATCCAGATGAATTCCAGCAAAAAATCGAATACATGATGAAAAATCCCCTGAGGTCGGAACTCGCCAAATCCCTCGATGATTACAAATGGCTGTATATCAAAGGTTATAAAACAGATTTAATGTAAGATATTGGCCAGACCCTTTCTCTTATCCAACTATTGCACCGAAAGAATATAAATTTGGGGGAATCGGGGCGACCTGCCAGTCACCCCTTATGCAGACTTTTATTCTAAGTAACAAAATGATGTCAGCGCTAGATTGGATACTATGTCAAAAGTACCCGCATCTGTCCCTGCAATTGCAAAGGTGTAGGTGCCATATCCACTTATTGGTAAAGTTTCAGAAGGCAAACGAAATTTAAGAACTTCCACTCCTACCACTTCGAGATATTCCCCCAGTTTGAAATCTGAAATCATGGGACAAAGACCCTCTCCCCAGGCCATTCCGGAAAACACTTCACCCTCGGGGGTGTTGAGGATAAAGTAAATGTCCACATGATTGAATTTATTACCAGTTCTTATATCGAGATTAACTTCGATGGTGTCATGCGACCCGTAAGCTTCTTTTAATGGTGATATATAAAGGTCGAAAAGCACGTTGGGAGGATAATGGTATCCAAGGTCGACCACACCCGTATCAAATACGCCATCCGTTCGCGTTGTCATGAAATCCAGATCGAAGCGCTCGGCTGTATTCGCCCCGGCATCAATACAGGAGCTGTCTTCCGACTGCCCGGCATCAAAATGACTGAGATAATAATCACCCCATGGACCTGAGACAAAAAGCGGATCGATGCTGAATATATTCTCACCGAAAAAACCTTCCCTGACATCTGAACAGATGATGTCAAGCTCTCCCGAACCTCCAAAAGTATTTCCGCCATATTCCCACAAAATGCTCGATGAAATTGATGCAGTTCCTCCGTTTTCCGCTGCAACACCATTGAATCGTGTTGCAGAATTGTCGATCAAAGTGCAGTTGATAAGGGTGGGTGAAGAGCCGTCAGAATAAAGGGCACCTCCGGATTTGAAGGCTTCATTGTTTGAGATCAGGCAGTTTTTTATTTTCGCATTAGATCCATCAAAACAATGAATTCCCGACCCGAAGTCTGCACTGTTATCAGATATTATAGAATCTGATATTTCCACCGGCTTTGAACCTCCAGAATATATACCTCCACCAGCAGAGGATTGTTCGGGATGATCGATTGCAGTATTACCGGTAATCAAGCAGCCTTTTATCGAGGTCTGTGAAGAATTGCAGGCAATACCGGAACCCCATAAAGACCTGTTATTGGTAACCTCGCAGTTGATGATTTCAGGCTGGCTGTACTGTGAACAACATATCCCCCCGCCAAAGGAATGTAAACTGTTTATAAGTCCGTTCTCGCTTATTTTGCAATTACGAACAACTGGATTGGATCGTCCCCAGAAGAATATACCTCCACCGTAAGCCTCCGGGTTCCTGCTATCGACAATGTTACCCCTTATTTCGCAATTGTTGAGTTCCATGCTGGTTTCAAAACAACATATCCCCCCGCCCCTTTTGCTTTTGTTGTTTGTAATAATTAGATCCTTCAATAATGACGGAGTCGATTTGGAGAGGTAAATACCACCACCTCCTCCATCATTACCGGTATAATTACCGTCAAATACACATCCAGTTATGACAACAGGATTAATATCGCAGTAAATGGCTGCTCCGCTCCCGCCGCCTGCTGCTCGATTGCGTCTAAACTGGCAGCCTGTTATATAAGAAGGTGTTATATCACCTCCGAAATATATACCGCCTCCGTTACCTCCCCTGGTCTCGTTTGTAGAGTTTTCAATGAAAATAGAATCAGTAACTGTTAAATTCGAGTGTATTGAATTTATTGCTCCACCGTAATCTGCACTGTTATTTTTGAAAATGCAGTTGGATATGGATAATATAGACATATCAGCGAAGATGGCACCGCCACCCCATATACCGCCGCCTCAACAGGAGTCGGTAAGAGAACCTGTTCCCCCTGTAAATGTCATTCCCTCGAGCGAAATATTAAATGATGCAGAGCAATTAAAGATTGATTTGCCCGGAGTATTTCCCCCATCGATAATCGTGGTTTCCCTGTCTGCTCCAACTAAAGATACAAAGCTTTTCAGCAATATGGGAAAGTCCTCGTTGCTCCTATCATAACGACCTTCAGCAATATGGATGATTGCCGGATCCGATTCCGTCGGTGCAACCTGACTCAGAGCATATGAAATCGCTGCCCAGGGTTTTTCAATTGTCCCATTCGAGCCAGGATCCTCGGGATCACCATTTATTGAATCCACATAATAATCCTTGCAAAATGCCAATGAAGTGCAAACTAAAACAATAAGAACAGTAACGTAAACACCTTTCATGATATTTTTTCCTCCTAATTTATTAATATTATAAACACTTTTGGGAAAATTTTCAATAGTATGTTAATCCAATATCAGGGGGATATTTATAAAAATTGCGGCGGCATCCTCTCCTAACTCGACCTTTAACTTGCACCTGATGCATAAATAAAGTCGTCTCCCGGGCACGATACTTGCCCGTCAGCGGATTAGCTGACGGCGAAGCAAGTATCGTGCCCGGGGCTGGAGTTTGTATTTTCGCCGGAATTTGTACGTTCAAAATTATTTTGTGTCCAAATTACTCCTGGTAATTTGATAAAGATCCGAAGCAGTTTTTATTTCAATTTTTAGTCTGGGTACCGAGTCTTTGTTCGGCAGCGTTCAGGATAGCTTCGAGCATATTGGAGTAGGACATCCCTGCGAATTTTGCCATTTTAGCAAGGTGACCGTCCCAGCACCATCCCGGGTTCGGGTTGACTTCCAACAGTTTTGGCACGCCGTTCGAATCCAGGCGCCAGTCGATACGGCAGTAATCCCGGCATTCGAGTCTTTCGTATAGTTTCACACACCATTCCTCTATCAGTCTTTTAGTCTCGTCGGGTATATCTGCCTGTACCGATTTTATATTCCAGTAGGGGGAATCCGGCAGCCATTTCGCTTCGTATCCGCATATCTTTGGAAGATCTTCGGGAACCAGTGAATAATCCTCTTCGGTTATGGGCAGTATGGTGTAGGATTCCGGTGGATTACCGATTATACCCACGCTGAGGTCTTTTCCCGAGAGGAATTCCTCGATGAGGATAGGTTTATCGTAGCCGAATTTCTCTCTTATTTCAGAGATTGCGTTGACCAGGTTTTCGACGTTATGGCAAACGCAGTTCTGGGTTATGCCGAAGCTCGAGTCACCGAAGTTCGGTTTCACGATAGCCGGGAAAGGGAACGGCAGTTCGAAGGTGGAATCTTCCGGTTTTATGAAGAAAGCCTCAGGTACAGGAATTTCCATCTCTTTTGCGATACCACGGACAAGTGATTTATCGTAGCAGTATGCAAGGCACTGGGGTCCTCCGCCGGTATATGAAATTCCCAGTTTTTCCAGGAACGCCGGTACATGGAGTTCTTTTCTAGGATCGTTGTTGAAGCCTTCGTCACAGAGGTTGAAGATGTATTCGATTTTACCTTTTTGTTTGACCAGATCCTGAATTAATGCATCATGGTTGTTAAGGTATAAAAACCGGTAGCCTTTTAAATCGTTAAGTGCTTCTTTAAGTTGGTCGATCGTATAGAAATCGTCATCATCGAAAACGGTATGCGGTTTAGTCGGATCAGGTTTGTTTGGGTCTCCCATGAGAACATATACATTTTTCAATTCTTCTTTAGGTTTTTTCCTGACAGGAGTCCATTCTTTCCTTACGACAGCTGTCGATATGATCCTTCTTTCCATCATTCCGAGATCCTGGTTTCGCTTGGATTCGGGGGAAATTTCCGTGTGATAGGTCATGTCGCTGAATTCCGCTGTTTTGAATATCTGGTTCAGGTTATCTTTCGAATATAGTCTTTCAGCGTAAAACTGGTCGGCTATTACACCTTTATCCACGTGTGTAATTACTTCGCGAGATATCAGTCTCTGCGAATCAAGGGAGAGGGATCTTTCCCTGCAGACGAAATATTTTTTGTCAATCCATTCCCATGACCGGGGCTGAAAGTTTGATCTCAGGTATTCCCCGTCAGCTAAATCGACGAGTATTTTACCCCATGGTTTCAGAACCTTAAAGACTTCTCTTAGAATACGGAGGTCATCCTGAACAGTCTCGAAATATCCAAAGCTGTTTCCCAGAATTACGACCACATCGAATGAGTTCTGGGTATAAGGCAGCTTTCGGGCATCGCCTTCCCTGAACCGGACGTTTAGATCCTCTTTTTTTGCAGAAGTCTTTGCTTTCTGTACGAGGTAATGGGAGCGTTCCAGACCCTCGACATTCTTGTAACCACGACTTGCGAATTCCAGGGTGTGTCTTCCCTGACCGCAGCAGAGGTCCAGGATCCTGTCTTCTGTTTTGAGATTAAGGATATTTTCAAACAGATCAATCTCTTTTTTCGTTATTTCCAGATCATCGACCACATCGGCATCTGTTTTCAGGTAAAGAGAATTGAATATCCTGCGCCACCAATCGGGGTGGACGTGTTCTTCGAGGACGGGAACGGGACCTAAGATTTTACGTTTATGTCGTCCATTTTTCTTGCGTTGGGGGGGGTTTTCATCAGGTTCTTTCTTTGTCTCTTTCTTTGCCACCGGTTTCTCTCCTTATAAAAAACCATGCTTGTTTTTAATGATTAAAAGCGTTAAACAACCAAAAGTCGGCATATTATATTCCGAAAATTTTTAATGTCAATGGAATTTAAGTGGGAAAATTAAAATTCTATTTCATGGCGCTGATATGCAAATTATCGACAGTATCATCGAAGGCTGCTCTCATTTTCGTCAAGACTTTTATGACAGGCTTAAGATACGATTCGACATCTGCTTTACTCTTAGGCTTAGTGCTTTCCGGTAATTCGCTATATAGTTTTCCGGCAAACCATCCGCCGCATTGAACGGCTTTAATATCATAAAACCCGCAGGACATGAGCCATTCCACGAGGGTATTACCGGAAGGATGGGTTAATGTACATTTATTGACATCTATAATCGATTGTTTCAGTGAATTCAATGCAGGAATGGTTATCATATCGTAGGTGAGGGTATCTCCTTCTTTCGCGATAGCCTTGATAAGTTCCGGTTTGGGCATTGAAAAGGTAAAACCTATATGATGGCATTTCTCGTTTTGGATATCCCTCTCGTATAATACAAGACGAGAGTTGTTACTACCCTTGTCGAATAGAAATATGTCGTTTTTAAAATTGTATCTATATCTCGTCAAGGTTTCGAAAATCAACCTGACCTTACCATCCGGTTTGAGAACACGGTAGAATTCTATCAAGGTCTTTTTCGGATCAGGACTCTGTTCCACGGAAGTTGAAGCGATTACACCGTCAAATGTCTCATCGTCAAAAGGTAATTTTGAGCTTGAAGGATAATGGATAAATTCCGCGTTTGAAATACCAAGTAGCTTTGCATTGTCTGTGCAGACTTCCACCCTTTTTTTCGAACTTTCAATTCCTATAACTTCTTTAGCATAAGGTGCAACGATCAGGGAGGGCCAACCATCACCCGGACCAAAATCTAGCAGTTTTTTCCCTTCTCCTCCGGTGGAATAGATGAAATCGAGCGCTGTACCTATAGTCTGCCAGTATGATTTTTCGGATGGTTTAACTGTTTGATAAATAATCGGCAGGGATTCCAGTGACTGGGACTCCATGTGGTTGTAAAACATCTCTTCGGATGTGCAGGAAACTGGCGCAAATTCCTCATCGATCATTTTTAAGGTATTCATATATTGATATTACATTGAACGTTCGCTAAAGTCAATTTTGCGGCAACCCAGTCCGGTCGTCTGCCTGGCACGAGACTTGCTCTTCCGTCTGTCGGGACAGACGGGCAAGTCTCGTGCCAGCCAAATTATCATCTTCAAATTAACTATTTTTGTTTTTTTATCCTGTACACCCGCAGAATTCGTGTGCTTTAACTTTTTTCGTCAGCACGATTTGCACTTTTCGACCGCAGTTCGGGCATTTCTGTGCGAAGGTGAACAGGGGTTTATCGGTCATCACGTAGAAGTCGTGGATTCCGTACTCGTCGAATTTCACTTCAAGGTCGAGCAGTTCATTCATTTCGGGATCTTTCAGCAGGTCGGCGGGTGAGGTATATTCTTCGCCGTCGTAAAGTTCCAGTCCGTCGTGTTTTTTCAGGGATTCAAGCAGGTGTCCTAGTTTCCAGAGTCTTTCTTTCATGCTGGGGATGAAAAGGTCCTTGTATTCTTTTTTCCGATAGATATTCATGGGCTTATTGTAAGATTGTTACCAAATTGAAGTTACTTTACTATATAAATCCGGTAATCTGTCCTGTCTTAATCTGAATTTTGTCCCGTGGTTGTGACCGGTGCGTGCATCAAAGTCGATCAGAAGATATCCTTTCTCTATTGCTTTCAAAAAATTTCTGAAACTGAATTTTTGTAAGATCATCACTTCGTTATAATGGAAAAATTCTAGTTTGTTTTCACGTTTAACATCTGCTTTAATATAAAAACAATTTATAAGTTTTGTACCAGCTTTATTTTTTAAATCATTGAAACCCCAATACGGTTGGGGATTTAACTCTTTCAAACCAATTTTTTTTTCTACATTTATCAACCAATCATTGTGTTTAGCATAAACTTTATCTGCGGAAAAAGATATTAGAATTTTTTTATTTGATCTATCGATTCGTACACCAAACCCTCGATCTGTATTGTTAAGTCCATTTATTGTTTGTCTAAAGCTCAATTCATTTGGAATTTTCTTATGTTCCCAACCATATAGAGGTAAAAATATTTTGGGGACAAATTTTAAAGCTCTAGGTGATGGTTCAATGTGAAATAATGTAATTAAAGATGATGTTTTTTTTCTTTGACATTTCAACTCCCATTCAGTTGCATTAGGTATAGGTAAGTTATTCTCATCGATTCCAAGCAAATCCTCTAAAGTGTTACCAACACCTCCCGTATTTCCCGATCTTGAATTAGGAATCCAACCTTTATTTCTAATTATCTCCAGTTTATTAATCAAATCATCTTTAGAAAATGTATTCATTCTTTTGCTGAATTATTTTAAGGGTGGTCGCCAGAAATCAAGCAGGTATTCGAATGTAACTCCCATAGTGATATAGTTGCTGGGCCAACCGAAAATACCGATTCTGTTTACAATATTTGTTCTGTCCCATATTATGATATTTCTAAGCTCATAGCCTCTTTTTCTTAATTCCTCAATAATTGAAACATGTATGGTTATCCTTTGATTTTCCCACCACATATCAGGTACATTGATTACACAATGACCTTTAGGTTTTAATAGTAATAATAACTTTTCAAATATATCACCCATTGAATGTGTGTATTCTTCGAGAGACATTGTTCCCAAATCTCGGGGATCCTGGGAGTATTGCTCGATCTTTCCAAGCTGTTCGTTATTTCGATCCCTTCTCGATTTGTTCTTTCTTCTACGATTTAACAAATTAGCATAAGGGGGTGAAGTCCAGATAAGACTGATTGTTTCCTCCTCAAAATAAGAGGATATATTGCGTGCATCATCTTGGATTGCGATTTGTTTATCATTTTCAAAAAGGTTTTTTTGTGCAAGCCTTTGATTACATAATTCAACATAGCTTTCATTTAGATCGTAACCTACTGCGTTCCGATTCAAATCTTTTGCCGCAACAAGTGTTGTGCCGCTTCCCACGAAAGGATCAACAACCAGTTCTCCTTTATGTGTAAAAAGTTCGATGACTTTTCTTGCTAACGAAATCGGAAAAGTTGCAGGATGAAGTTTTTTATCTCTTATGTCCCTTGCTTCATATGTAAACTTCCAGACACCAAGCTGACTTTTAAGCCACTCTTTAGCTTCCATACAATTTATATGCGAAGATTTACATTTACATGTTCTAAGATGTCCAATAGAAAGTTTACATTTCTTTGATTTATGTTCTTTTGCGATAGATGGATTGATTGTTTTCGATAAATTCATTTTAAGATTCCTAAAATATTATATCATACAAACACTTATTTTTTAATTCAAGGATAAAGTGAAAATTGTTCATGAACACAACTGATGTTGAATTCAAAAAGAAAATTAAAAGAATCGAATCTCAGTTTATATGGTAGGGCCGCAGCGGGGAAAAAAGGAGGCACAAACCACTGCGGCTCTGTGAAGGGCCAGATATTACAGACATCTAATTGTTAGGAGTGATGTCTGGATATCCGAATAAGTTGTTAACTTTAATATATTATATTATGAATGAAATTTCAACAATCGATTTAAATTTTATATTAATTAAGCACGGATTTTGGAGGGGGGCCGCAGCGGGAAAAAAAAGGAGGCACAAACCACTGCGGCTCTATGAAGGGTCAGATGTCTAGGACATCATCTTAATATCTTAAGGTAAATAAAACTCGATGTCAAGTCCTTTTTCAAATATATTAATCGGCTAAAAAATCTTTTAACTTTAACGGGTTAGAGAATCGAAACACGGGTAAAATAATTGTTAATAAGCAA
>Ga0272441_10007771_pt1 | contig 17290 bp, 14 predicted proteins | sample SSMProp6N_FD_193582 | JGI IMG/M metagenome (GOLD analysis project Ga0272441, IMG submission 193582) | Marine sediment archaeal communities from Little Sippewissett salt marsh, Falmouth, MA, United States - SSM-Prop-6N | ecosystem: Environmental > Aquatic > Marine > Wetlands > Sediment ...
AACTGACTTGGTTAAGAAAATTCATGAATTGAACGGTGTCAAAGACACTGAAACCTTCATCGTTCATAGTACAGTAAAGGACAAGCCTGAGGACCCCATCAAGAAAGCATTAACACAGTAAATCTGCCAGTCCCAATCAGCGAGGGTGCGTTTAGAACTGTTTTTTGGCGTCCAGATTACCATATTACGCCAATGCGTACTATAACCTCGTGTATGTATTGTTGACCAACCGCGATGTCAACGATTTCGTCGTTTTGTGGCTCTACGTAAATCAGCCCCGCATCACTAGTGTTGAAGCAGGCCATTGCGTGGGCGCTGTCATCGAATTCTACGTAAACGAAGCCGCATCTGTAGCCCATCTGAAATGCGTTGCTGTTGAAGTCGGCTGTGAAATCGTAGCAAACGTAATCTTCAGTATACTCGTTTTCGTCTGTTCTGTCCATGTCTATGAATGCAAGTGCCTCGGCAAACGTTGGGTCCCTACTGATGTACCAGCCGTTTCCAACCCCCTCCTCTATCCCCTCCTCATATCCGTCATCATAGCCGCGCTGGTAGCCTTCAGTTTCACCCTCAACATAACCTGAATTGAAGCTTTCAATCACCTCATTTTCTAATGACAATATCTCGGTTTGGAGGGTTGCGATGTCAGTCTGTAGTGTCGAAACCTGACTTTCAAGGGAGACCTTTGAATTGTTCAGCGCCGTGATTTCGGATTGAAGACTTGCCACCTGAGCATCCAGAGCAATCTTGTCATCGTTCAATGACCCTATTTCTGATTGGCGGTCTGAAATGTTAGATTGTAAAGCTGAAACCTGCATTTCTAAGGTGCTCTTCTCGCTTTCTAATGATGCAATCTCGGTTTGGATGGTTGCGATGCTGGTTTGTAGTGTCGAAACCTGACTTTCAAGGGAGACCTTTGAATTGTTCAGCGCCGTGATTTCGGATTGAAGACTTGCAACCTGAGCTGCTAAACCAGTTTTTTCGTTTTCCAGCCCAGAAATTTGGTCTGCACTTGTTTGCAGTTCACTGTCTTTCTGGTTAACCGCCATCACAGCTTCAACAACTGTAACACATAGAACAACACAAATCAAACTGATTGCTACAAACTTCTTTTCAACCACCATACATTGCCTCCAAAGCACTTACATAAACGATTGCTTACGAAATAATATATACTCTCCGTATCCTGAAAACCTTTCTATCAACAAACAGCACAAAAACCGAGCATAAAACAGGCATCAACCGCAAGAATGGAGCCTCGGGCGGGATTTGATCCCGCGACCAACAGCTTACGAGGCTGCCGCTCTACCGGGCTGAGCCACCGAGGCGTTTCCAGTGAATTGATTTCATAACACATTTTTAAGACATTCGGGACAAGCCCTGCATATGCACCAGCAGAACCTCTGTTACGTTACTGAAAAAATAATGGTTGTGGAGCATTCGATGTTCCGCGTGTTTGGCTGCGGCGTCTACGCGGCTGTGAAGTCAAGAGTTTGGCGTTTCCTCTTGTGGGAATCACTCTTTCCCTGCCTTCATGAAGAAGAAGAGAATCGCTCCAATTACGGCGGCTGCCACTATTACTGCTGCAATCAGCACTATTATCGAAAAGTCTGGCTGCGGAGGTGCTGCGCCCTCGGCTACGGTGAAGTAAAGTGTTTCGGACTTTCCGGCTTTTCCGTTTATGTCCTCTACGTAAATTGTGATGTTGTGTTCGCCATACTCTAGGTAAGACAAGGTTACGTCCTCGGTAACTGTGACGTTTTCCTGCCCGTCAAAGCTGTATTTAATCCATGATGTTTCTTCGCTCACGGTGAACTTCAGAGAAACAGCGTTCACGGTGTATGTCTTGTTTTCTGGCGAATCGATGAAGACTGCGGGGGGGCTTCCATAGGGCATAAGCGGATAATTGTCTTGGTTGATTTCGTCAATGATGTATGGTGTATCTCCCAGTTCGTCGTTGCCTGTCTCGTTTTGGCCCTTGCCGCTCATCACATCAACGCCCGTGTAGTCGCTCCAGTAGTTGCCGCCTGATGGGTAGCCGATGTCCCAAGTGTTTTGTGAGACAGCTATGGAATAGTTTTCCCAGCTAATGTCGTAGACCTGCATCGTGTTATCGACGAAATGGTTGCTTCTAATCATGTTGTATGATGATTCTTTGAAGCCGACTCCAACTCTGTTGTTTGTTACGTTGTTCAAGAGCAGAGTGTTTTGGTAAGAGCTGAAGAAGAAGACGCCGTCTGTGTTGTTAGTTATAATGTTTGAATATATGCTGTTAGTGGTTGAAGAGTTGCTGAGCTGTATTCCTCTATTATTATCCATTATGTTGTTTGCGCTGACGACGTTGTTTGAAGATGCAAAGAGTTCTATTCCGCAGTAGTTGTCGGTTACCTCATTATGATACAGCGTTGAATCTGTTGTGTAAGCCAACAGTATGCCATGTCCATTGCCGCTGAGTTCCAGATGATGAACTGTCATGTTGTAGCAGTTCACAAGGGCTAAGTAACCTACATCTGGATGAGTGACCGAGTTTATGACCACATTACTTTGGCTAATCAGATAGCAGACTTTTTTGCCGTTGATTGTGTTTGAATCATCAATGTCATTATCGTAGTGTTGAGGCTCGGTGCCGTCAACCGCAAGATTATAGTTGTTGTCCATTTCGTTGTTTCTAAGTATGTTGTTTGAAGACTCCAAGATGTTGATGCCAATGCCGTTGTTTGATAAATCGTTTCCAGTGACCGTGTTTTTTGAGCTCTTATACATGTAGATTCCATAACTGTTGCGCGGTATTGTGTTTTCAGATATTGTGTTGTTTGAAGAACCATAAAGATAGATGCCGTAAAAATTGGACCCTATCTGCAGGTTTTTGACTGTTACATTGCTTCTGCCTGTCAGGTCTACTCCTATTTCTCCCGGTCCTGTCAAGTAGTAACCTGCGCCATCAACTACAGCGTTATTATGTTGAACCGAAAGGCAGTATCCGCTAATGCTGTCTGTGAAAGTGTAGACACTGCCGTTCTGTTGAATAGGAACTGTGGCGTTCGATGAAGTGACAATGCCATCACTTGTAAGGTAGATAACTCCAACATTCTGTGAATTAACGGGCTGAGTGTCAACTACACATAACGAAATCAGGATTACGGCAACTAAAAAAATAACTTTACTAGCGTTCATTTTTTCCGCTCCTACCTTTGAACATTATTGTCGTTGTACAAGAACCTATACATTCATGTAAATATGTTTCTGGTTCGCTGCTTCAACGGTGAATCTCGTCATATTTACCTTTGGATATAAAAGTTTTTCAGAATTAAGCCAACATCAAACGCCATTAGCGTTAACCTTCTTGCTGACAGTACTTTTAAGATATTCAGAAGCAAATAGTAACTGCAGGGTTCCCAAATTGGTTTCCGCCAAGGAGCTGGGCGAAAGAAAAATCATAGAACTTATTCTAGACAGCCTAGAGCAGATGCCGAATATGCCGCTTCCATTCGGCGACGACGCCTCAGCAGTTGACCTTGGAGCCGACAAACTCGCAGTGATAAACATGGACATGCTCGTCGGAAAAACGGATGTCCCTAAAACCATGAGCATATGGCAAGCCGCCCGCAAAGCAGTGATAATGAACATAAGCGACCTAGCCGCGAAAGGAGCACAACCCCTCGCCCTCCTAGCCTCCATCGGAGCGCCTCCAGACATGACAAAAACGGATATACAGCAGATCGGCAGGGGATTAAACGCTGGCGCCCGCGAATACAACGCCTACATACTGGGGGGTGACACCAACGAAGCCTCCGACCTAATAATCAGCTGCATGGCGTTGGGTGTATGCAGCAAACATCAGCTGCTCAGGCGTAGCGGCGCGAAGCCCGGGGACTACGTGGCAGTAACTGGCTCTTTCGGAAAAACAGCCTCTGGACTAAAGATTCTGATGAACGGACTTTCAGCTCCTGAGGATAATGGAACGCTTGTTGACTCCGTGTTGATGCCCAAAGCGCGGATAAAAGAAGGATTGGCTCTGTCTCAGTCCAGTTTGGCAACCGCCTCCATAGACTCAAGCGACGGCCTTGCATGGAGCCTCCACGAAATCTCTCAAGCAAGCAACGTGGGCTTCCTCATAGATGAGCTTCCGGTAGCCCCTGAAGCAGAAAGGTTCGCAGAGATTCACGGTTTCGACCCTGTAGAATTAGCACTGTATGGAGGAGAAGAATACGAACTTCTGGTAACAATCAAACCAAGCCTATGGCAAGAAGCAAAAACTGCCGTGGAAACGGTGGACGGAAAACTCATAAAAGTAGGGCATGCAACTGAAAAGAAGAAGCTTCTGCTACAAACAGACGAGAAAACTGTTTCTATAGACGCTCGTGGGTGGGAACACTTTAAAACGGCTTAAGGAGAGAAACATTCCAGAAGAGGAGGCAGTTTAATGGTGAAATCCTGTGATGTTGGCAGCTTTCCGCCTGTTGCTGATTCAAAGCAGTTCATTGAGGGTGCAAGCCATTTCAGCCTCTCCTCAGCAGATGAATCAGCCAAATTTTTTGAGAAAAAGGTTCTCGAAGGTTTATTGAACAAGATTAGAGTAGGACTTGAAGTTCCAAATTTTCCTCAATTCCGAGATATGAACGAGATGTTTCTGTCTATGATTGATGGAGTGGAGCGGATTAAGGGCGGCTACTTAGAAACCGACATTCCTTCCGTGAAGAAGGACAGAAGCTGCATACCAGAGGTTATGGTGATAGAAAAGCACTCTCAGGCAATCCGAGAGAAGAAGGGTGCGCCGTTCGAGATGAGGATTTGTGTCACTGGACCCTACACGCTCGCCTCATTTTTTCCCTACAAACAGGCAGACATATTCAGTAAGCTAGGAAACGTCGTTTCCCAGATTGCAGAAAACAGCATCTTCAACAATAAAAATGGCAGAGTAAGCTTGGTTTCGGTGGATGAGCCTGTCTTCGGGCTTCAGGACGACGCATTAATCGATTTCGGTTCCGAAGGGAGAGAAAACCTGCTAAGTGCATGGGAATCCATTTTCCACAAAATCAAATCCAAGAACATCAAGACAATGATTCATCTTCACAACACAGCAAACCCGCTTTTCTGGGATGCCCCCTCATTAGATGTGATTGAATCGCATGTTGAGGACCCCCTCATCAAAACGAAAAAAACAGGTGAACTGCTGGAGTCAAAGGACAAGTTTCTGAAGGCCAGCTTGGCAGTTAACGACTTCGACGTGTTAATTAAGAAAGCAATTGCTGCGGCTTCCCCGAAAAAGCTGAGTGAATCAGACTTAAACGAGAGGATTGCAGACGCTTGGACAAACATTAAACATGGGCGAACTAACCCCGAAACATTTCTTGAAACCGTAGACCTAATGAAGAGTCGGTTGGTTAAGGCGGCTGAACGATTTGGCGCCGAGAGGATTCTGTACGCGGGACCTGAATGTGGACTAAAGGGGTACCCAACATACGAGACTGCTGTTGAGTGTTTGAGGCGCGTCTCCACTGCCGTAGAAAGCTTTCGAAAATAACAGTTCAGCCTTCTCTCGGCATTTCTTCCCCACTGAACGATAACAGGGAAAGAAGATTCTGCAAAATTCTGTAAGTCAACCCCCAGATGACATGTTCATCTATGATGTAGGCTGGACGTTTTCCGAACCCAAATTTTACGGTTCCCTTGTGCTTGACAAGCTCTTTCAGTGGCGCCCAAAAGTAATCCGTTAACTCATCGTTCAACTTGATAGCTTGTTCCGGTTCTAGAAGAACGACGAAAGGAAGAACTTGCATTTCAGGTTTCTGCGTTGACCTCACAGCATCCATCGCCCCGAAAAAGCGGCAGCCCTCAAGAAGATTTATGCTGGTCTCCTCCAAGGTTTCCCTAAACACGGTCTCCTTCAAATCCCTGTCTTTAGGGTCACGTTTTCCACCGGGAAAAGCAGTCTGCCCTGACCAAGGGTCACCAAACTTCTCAGACCGTTTCACAAACAGCACCTGAAAATCCTGATCGGCTGATCTTAACAGCACAACCACAGCGGCACTTGCATCCACTTTTTCGGATTCTTTCTTCAACAGCTCGGCTAGTCTTTCGATGTTCCCGACATAATCCACGTCTGTTTTTCCTCCACGGCTCTTTCAGTCTCATCTAACACATTAAACAAAACTATTCTGTGTTAATCATCTATTTCTCTCATTTGCTAGAATGATTACATGTCAATCTTAGTTCACCATCTAAATGTTGCTGCCCTTCCAAAAAAATTTGATGTTTTACTTCCCCAACAAAAAAAAGGGAAGGAGAATTTTTGGGTTATTTCTGTTTTCTGAGTGCCATGTACGCGATTAAGCCGATGACTAAGCCGACTGCAGCGATTACCAGTATGACTATGTCGATTGTCAAGAATGCTGGTATCTCTGGAATCGTTGGGTATGCTGGAAGCTTGTTCACTGTTGTATCAGCAATCGTTTCTGCGCTGGGAACATCTACTTCTGCTGGCGCGTCGTCTACACCGAATGTGGCGGTATCCTGTGATGCATAGTATGCCGCGGAGCCTTCGAACATTGCAGTGACTTTGTATTCGCCGACAATTGCGGGAGCCCACATGTGACTGAATCTGCCGTTTGAATCTGCTGTAACAATGGTTGAGTACCAGTCGCCATTAGGATCTTGTATTTTCAGGAATACTTTAACGCCTGTCACGTTTTCTGGGCGCGGGAACTGCTTGTACACGTATAGCATCCAGTCGCTCATGCTCTCATCAGATACAGCGGGAACACCCTTTGAGAATCTCATTTGCAGATCATCGTTTTGTGTGCCTGGAGAAGTATCCATCACTGTGCCATCTATCAGTACACTGCTTCCCTTTTGCACAACGTTGTCGTTTATGGAGAGTGTGAGTTCGCTTGGTCCTTTGCCTATGGCGTATACGCGTTGGTCGTATGTGTCCTGTGTCGCTATTATGCTGTCACCGATAACTGCTGTTCCTCCCCAGTTGCTTTGGCGGAACAAACCATCGGCTCGCCATATTAGCGCGCCGTCTGTTGCGTTGAGGCAGTAGAATGGTGCACCACGCGGTTTGGGATCAATGGGAGAGTGCTCTGAATGGCCCACATACAGTTTGCCATCGGTAATGAACAGTATTGCAGCCCACCAATTGTTACCCCACAAGAATTCTTGGTAGGGATCCTCGGCTTCGTATTTCCAATCTAGCTCGCCTGTAGTAAGATCATATGCATACACTATTCCGGCGACACCGGCTGAATAGAGATGGTCGTAGACAATAGCGGTGTTCGTTGCAACAAGAAAGTCTAGATAGTACTGCGGATCGGTTACCCACAGGTGCTCCCCTGTTTCAGTGCTGAAACCCCAATATCGTACACTCTCTTTCGACCACACAACGAAAACGCCTTCCTCAATGGAAGTCCCAGCCCAACTCACGCTTTCGCTGCCTTCAGCCCAAGAAGGTGGTGCATCCACAGTGGTACTAAACAACTCCTTTCCTATGTTGCCCTCTGACGCGTTCAAGTTTAAGCCCCAAGAAGTGACTGCCGTTGTGCTTACGGTCCCACCGACCACTTTGTCACCAAACACGGCTGATTGAACGCTTCCTGCCAAACCGGTTGGTATGGTCACGTTCCAGCTGTATGCACTCGCGGTATCTCCATTGTGTGTTTGTAGATGGGCTGCGCTTCCCCAGCTGCCTCCCGTGGAGATGACAGTAGTCATGTTCCACAGAGCCATCCAGCCTCTTTGTTGGTTAATCTCTAGTATGTAGAATTCACCGTTTGGACCAGTTATCCTGGTGCCCGAAGGCACGCCTTCGATGGTGAACCGCCATTGTCCAGTGTAGGGATCAAATGCATGCCAAGTTTGTGGACCGCTACCACCAAAGAAGAAGCCGCCGCCGCCCTCAGTTACGTATAGGTATGGGAATACGCCGTGATAGTTGTATGAAGTCCAATAGAATGTTTGCGCAAAGGCTAGCGTTTGGTTGTCAAGAAAGACTTTAGACCACAGTTCTTCTCCAGTGTGCAGGTCTACGCAGTGATACGCTAACGGTTCGTCGTAGGCGCCGGTTCGGTAGTAAAGTCTTCCACATAGGATCAATGAGCCGCCCCATTTGCCTTCGTATGCGTCTCCACATTCCATTCCCTGAACACCAGTTATTCCTCCAGCAAGGCCTCCAATCGTGAATGGATGTGTCCATAATATGTGGGCACTATCTGGCGCGTCGTCGTTGTAAGGAGCGTACCGGTTGGGGATATCAGTTCCACCGAATGTGCCTGATCCCCATACCCAGCTTCCTGCGATCCTTGACCATTCTCTAAGCTGTGCATCTATTGGGCGAGTCCAGTATTGGTTTGGAAGCGGTTGTCCTGGATAATACTCTGTAGGTTCTTCTTGTACAACAAGCTCAAGTTTTTCGCTTTCACTGGCTAACATCACTGTGCCTACGGGGACATTTGACGTGAACATGCTTCCCGCCTGCTTATCGCGGGTTGTCACTTGCTCAGGGAAGTGTGCCGTAATGTAGTATTTGCCCACTTGGTCAGGCCAATAGTCTCTAGTTGTTCCGCCTGTCGAGTCGGTTCTGATATCGCTAATCGTGTCGGTGTGACCGTCAGGTCTTTCGATTGTTATCCACAGGTCATCCCAACCTTGGGCCACGTTATACAAGTTTTCTGTAATCCCAACATGAAGCAGAACCTGTTGGTCAACGCCCACTGGGTTAGGAACAGCACCAATGTATGCAAAGGTCTTTTTCGTTCCCGCCTGTGCGGTAACCTCTGGCAAAGTAATTGCTATAGCAGACATAGTTAACAACAGAATTAAAGCAATAGTAGAAAGTTTTTCACTAAGAAATTTTTTCATTTTTTTAAACCCCAAATAGGGTTTGATGCTTGTTTTTATAAGCTTTTGCTTGAATTTTAATGCAAACGTGTGGAAACTTCCACATTTGGTTGAAATCTCCCGGTTTAGGGGTTAGTCTATTCTCGCTTCTGCGTTTTTCTCTGTTTTAGACGTGAAGCCTCTTCGTCAGATTTTGCTAGCCCTCTTCAGTAAACTTCACACTGTATTATATACGAAAAATTCAACGCCTCTGCCATTAGGTCTTATTTCTGAGATGAAGAAAACAGGTTTGATGCCTGCGCAGTATATTTATAAAAGCCCAACAGAATATGTAATTTGCTGCTTTAGTTAGTCGTTTGTTGACTGTTGTCATGTGCGTAAACCTGCATTATGCCTTCAATCATCACATAGTCGACAAATACCGAAAAATTAGCAGGTTGGAATTAACAACGGTGAACACTGTACGACAAGAAATCAGATACAAACTTCCTAAATTACTGGCAAATGTGGCGCTTGCTCTGATGTTTTGGGTTATGAGCCACATTGCTCTGGTCACCCTGAGCAGCATTAGCGCAGATCTTGCGTTTTTGTTGCAGGTAGGGTTACTGCTTGCAGCTGGAATGTTTTTGATTCGAACCTTGTTTGATGTCCTAACAATCACTGATAAGATAACTAGATTATTTTTGAAACACTTGGGCATAAAAGAGGGCTGGTCTAGACAGCGGGTGTTCAAGGATGTTATATACATAGTTGGCATCCTTTTGGTGGCTGCTGCAATTATTCCGCTGTTTAGTAACATATCAAATTTTGGACCCTTGGTGCAGGAATTCACTACGTATGCTGCGTTGGGGTTGATTCTTTTGTTTGTGTATGATATTGGACGAACGTTCTACAGAATTACTGAAGAAAAGGCTAACTCGGTTGCAGACCGAATCTCAAATTCAAGTAACAATGAGGCGGAGAGTAGATGATGGAAAATAGTGTCTGTACAATTGAACAACTCAAAGATTTCATTGATTTGTCGCCTAAAGAAGAGAAAAAACTGAAACAAATTACCCAAAGGCATCCAATGCGTGTTACTCCATATTACATGTCGCTGATAGACTGGAACGACCCTTGTGATCCAATAAGAAAGATGGCGATTCCATCAATGGAAGAATTTAACCTTCAAGGCTCCTACGACACAGGCGGCGAAGCAGAAAACACCAAACTGTCTGGACTTCAATACAAATACCAAGAGACCGCCTTGATATTAGCCACAAACAAGTGTGCGATGTATTGCAGACACTGCTTCAGGAAGAGGCTTGTTGGCTTACAAACAAAGGAAACAATTGAACGCTTCGAAGATGCGGCAGATTACATAAAACAACACGAACACATCAACAATGTTTTAGTCACTGGTGGTGACCCTCTTGTGCTCAAAAACGAAGTTATCGAAAAGCTTCTTTCGATTCTATCTGACCTTCCGCAATTAAAGTTCATACGGTTTGGCAGCAGAGCACCAGTAACTTTTCCGTCACGGTTCGAAGACATTGATCTCTTACGAATCTTATCACGGTATTCGCGTCCAGATAGACGGATATACGTTGTTACACAGTTTAACCATCCAAACGAAATAACCAAGCAGTCAATCAAAGCTGTAGATAAACTGATAAAATCAGGCGTTATAGTGAACAATCAAACGGTCTTGCTGAAAGGCGTTAATGACAATCCTATAACGCTAGTTAATCTGCTGAACAGTCTGGTGAGTATTGGCGTCAACCCATACTACGTTTTCCAATGCAGACCAGTCAAGAGAGTTAAAACACATTTTCAGGTGCCTCTCTACAGGGGGATAGAGATTGTGGAGAAGGCAAAGGCACACTGCAATGGTCACAGTAAACGGTTCAGGTACATCATGTCTCACAGAACCGGCAAAATAGAGATACTGGGCATTTTCGAGGATGAAATCTACTTTAAGTATCATCAAGCAAAAAACAGGAAGAGACTAGGCAAAATTTTCACGAGACCAATTGACCCAAGCGCTGGCTGGCTGGACGACCTCACGTCAACTTCAGTGCGTGTGCTGGATGCGGCTCCCTATCTTTTGTAGTATTCGTCCTCTGCAACAGGGTAGATTTCCAGTGCCTTCACGGAACCAACTATTACCCGTGCTGTGTGCCGCGTTTTGGCGGGAACAAACAGGCAATCTCTCTTCTTCAGGATGAGTTTTTGGTCTTCAAACATGAATTCCATCTCCCCCTCCAGAACGATGACAAGATGTTCCACGGGATGTTCATGGAATGGAATCTTCACGGTTTCGTTTTTTAGTTCAAAGTAGTTCAGCGTCAACTCTTTTCCGTGGACAAGCCTCACCAGCACATCCTTGTGCAGTTCCTTTGATGATAAAGAATCCAGTTGGAAAGACAACAGGCAACTCACCATTCACTTGGTCTATGAGATTTTAAGGAACATAAGTTTATGTAGATTGCGTTCCTGACCGCTGATGCCCGTTTCAAGTTTCTTTGCTCTGTGATGTTTCCATTCTGCTGGTTTGCGGCTTGTTTTGGGAAGGTTTATCTTTGTTGAGATTTGTTTTCCTATACACAACACATATGCTGAGAAACGTGACCATGATGATCTACGACACTTATGGACGTCCAGTTCTCAACTTGAGAATTTCTGTAACCCAAAAATGCGACAAACATTGCCCATACTGCCACAGGGAGGGCGAAACAAACCCCTCAACACTCATGACCGTAGATGAGATAGTTCGCATTGTCAGAATAGCCGTCAGCCTCGGAGTCTCCCGTGTTAAATTAACAGGAGGAGAGCCCCTGCTTCGCAAGGAAATAGTCGAGATAGTCAGGGACATCAATGGCATTGAGGGCTTGACAGACCTGTCCATGACCACCAACGGAACACATCTGAAAGGCTTGGCTAAAGACCTGAAAGCAGCGGGGTTAAACAGGGTTAACGTGAGTCTCCCCACCCTAGACCCAGAAGTGTACAACAAGGTTATGGGAGGAGACTTACAAGACGCCATCAACGGAGTCAGAGCTGCGGTGGAAGCTGGGTTGCATCCGGTGAAGGTGAATATGCTGGTGCTCAAAAACGTTAACGACGGCGAAGTAGACAAGATGATAAAGTTTTCGGCGGAAACGGGAGCAATCCTGCAGTTGATTGAACTGGAGCCAATTAACCTCAACAAAGGATATTATGAGCGCCACCATCTTGGCTTGGATGAGATAGCGCAGAAGTTGGAGAAGTCAGCATCGGAGACGAAAGTCAGAAAGTATATGCAGAAACGGCGGGTTTACACTCTGCCGAAAGTTAAAGTTGAAGTTATTCGTCCCATAGAAAACACCGAGTTCTGCGCCAACTGCACCCGCCTCAGGGTGACAAGCGACGGAAAACTGAAGCCCTGCCTCATGAGGAAAGACAATCTGGTGGACATTCTTTCTCCCATGCGGAACGGAGCCGACAACAAGGAACTGACCGAAATCTTTGTTGAAGCCGTCAAAAAGCGCGAACCATACTACAGGGCAACCCAAACGTCTAAGATCACCGTCTGATCACCCTTTTGTGAGTAACTTTTTACCCGAAAAACTTAGAACTGATTGTCTCCTAAAAGGAACCAATACCCATCTGAAGCATGAAGTGGTGGAATAATTTGATGCCCGAAGAGCCTTCATCATCAAAGTCCAGCAAGTGGACTTACGCCTTTGCAGCAATCCTGATACTCCTCATCGTCAACACGGCGTTTTTTGCTGTGGCTTTCTTGAAGCTTCAAAATCAACTGGAAACGATGGAGACAACCATTACAGAGCAGAGCAACGAAATTCGGAACCTGCAGAACCGAATCGAAATTCTGGATGCCGTTAACCAGACAGGGCTGATTCCGTGGTCCACGATTTATAATAATCTCAAGGACTCTGTGGTCCTTATCCAAACCGACCTAGGTTTAGGCTCAGGGTTCGTGTATGACATGGAGGGACGTATCATAACCAATCATCATGTAATAGAAGACGCCAGCACCATACAGGTCACATTTCTGGACGGAAATGTAACCTCAGCAGATGTGGTTGGAATGGACATCTACAGTGACCTTGCAGTCATAAAAGTTGACCCCGAAGTCACAGCCTTACAGCCTGTGGTTCTCGGCAGCTCCTCTGACCTTGTTGTGGGGGAACCCGTTGCAGCTATGGGCAACCCCTTTGGTCTCAGCGACACACTAACTGCGGGCATAGTCTCCTCTCTGGAGAGAACATTAGATGCAGCAGAAAATTACGTGATTATAGATATAATCCAGATAGACGCAGCCGTGAACCCGGGCAACTCTGGAGGTCCATTGGTTAACCTCAAAGGTCAGGTTGTGGGCGTGAACACGGCTATCCAGTCCGAGACCGGCACCTTCACGGGCATAGGCTTCGCTATTCCCGCTGACACGGTTAAACGGGAAATCGACGACCTGATAGAAACTGGAGAATACAAGCATCCATGGTTAGGCGTCTCTGCACTGGACGTGGACTTGGATATTGCGGATGCCATGGATTTAGAGAAGCCTCAGGGCGTTATTATTGTGGATGTAACTGAGGGAAGCCCTGCGGACTTGGCGGGGCTGAGAGGGACAGACGAGAATGTCACCTTGGGTGGACAGATTACTCCGATTGGCGGAGACGTGATTACTGGAATAGACGGTGTACCCACAAGCAGAATGGCTGACCTCGTGGTTTACATGGAACGGAACACCCGCCCCGGAGACTCTGTGGTTTTCGAAATCCTCAGGCACGGAGAACAAATGAACATAGAAGTGACTCTGGGAGAGAGACCACCACCATCATAAGCTTCTTGGCGCAGTTTATTCTAGTTTGGCAAGGATTGTTTTTGTTCTTTTCTTGTTTCCTGCTAAGTATTCTATCATGTCCTCGTCTAGGTCAAGCCAATTTGATAGCCCTGCTGCCATTTCAGGGTTGTTTTCAAAAATTATCTTCAGGTAGGGCATAACCTCTTTTGTGCTTCTCGTAGCGGAGATGTGACATCTCTTCCATATCTTCATGCCCATGGATTTCTGAAGCGCCCGTTCTCCCTTGGTTCTTGACAGCATACGAATCTTTTCTGGAAAACGGAATGGAATCCACCCTGACGATTTGGTTCGCTGCCTAGAAACTGCAACTCCTGAGCTCATGAAATCGATAACGTACTTCAGTAGGGTCCAGTACTGGGTGTCCCTGATTCGTTTTCTGTATATGTCTGCTAGCGACAGGTAGTACATTGCTTTAACTAGGTCTTGTGGGTCGGTTATGTGGTAGGGCGTGTTCTCGTATATCCAGTGGAAGAGCATGTCCGGGTCCACGTCGGCGCTGCTCACTGCCTTTTTTGCTTCCCACGAATCCTTAGAATACATTATTGTTCGCATAACGTTGAAAATAACTTCCTTTCTGTCCCTGCCAGCCAACCAAGTCACATCCTCCATTGCGAGGCGTGTTTTGCCCTGAGCTAAAGCCTGCAGGTCGTTGACGGCTGACCTGACGTCTCTTCCAGCCCTTTCAACAATAAACTTCAAAGCCTCTTCGTCGGCTGCGATTCCCTCTTTTGTGCAGATTCGCTTCAGGTGGGATACTCCTTCTCTGATTGTGGGCTTCTTGAATTCGATTATTTCGCAGTATTTGCGGATGGTGCTGAATCGGGGATTGTATGCGTCGTTGGCTGTGAGAATAAGGGGGTTTCTGGCGGTTTTCAGAACTTTTGTGAGCTCTCTGACTCCGCCCCTGTCTTCTCTTCCTGCGATTCCATCCACCTCATCCAGCAGAATCAGTCTGCTACCGCCGAACAGTGTGGAGTATTGGGAGGCGAGACCGGCGAAGCGTTTTATGGCGTCTGCTGTTCTGTAGTCGCTGGCGTTCTTTTCAACCAGCTCCATGTTCAGTTCTTTGGCTAACGTTTCAACGGTCACTGTTTTGCCTACGCCCGGCGTCCCATGCAGAAATGCTGCTCGTTTCTTTGGGATTCCGTTGCTCCAAGATTTCAGCCAAGAATGAAGCTTATGTTTTGCTTCTCTGTTGCCTACGATTTCGTCTAAAGTTTGAGGCTTATGTTTCTGGGTCCAAGTGGTGGACAAACGGTTAACCGCCTCTTTTTAGCTCATGTCCAGCTTCGGTCATTCGGGCTAGCAGGGCACTCAGTTGAACTTCCACGTCGGCGCCTTGAACCATCCTGAAGTCGGCTTCTCCTATGGCTTCGCTGAGCGTAACCTTCCATGAGTCTGGGAGCATGGAACGGAAGACTGCGGTGTGGATTTGTTTGACGATGTCGCTTCCAGCCACGCCGTACTTCATTATCATTTCTCTGAGCTGTTTTCTGGCTTCCAGAAAGTCGCCTTTCATTGCAGTTTTTATCATTGTGTTGACATCCTCGGGGTTGGCTCTTCCGATAACCGAGTATACTGTTTCGGCGTCGATTACTTTGCCCATGGACGCTGCGGCTTGTATGGTGTTGGTGGCTTTCCTTAGGTCGCCTTCGCTTACTTCGAAGATGGCGTCGTAGCCCTCGTCTAGAATCTTTATGTTCTCTTTTTCGATGATGTTACGCAGGTAGCGGTCTTGGTCCTCCTTTGTCATGTAACTGAAGCGGAACGGCGCACATCGGGACTGGAGCGGCTCTATGATTTTTCCGCTGTAGTTGGCAATCATAATGAATCGGCATGTTTCGGTGAATCGTTCCATGGTTCTCCGTAGCGCCTGCTGAGCATCCGAGGTCATGTTGTCCGCCTCGTCCAGAATCAGTATCTTGAACGGGATTTCTCCGATTGACCGTGTTCTGGCAAAGGTTTTCACTGTTTCTCTGACGATTTTTATTCCTCTTTCGTCGCTGGCGTTCAGTTCCATCATGTGCTCCCTGTAGCCTTTTCCGTACAGGTCTCTGGCTAGGCAGAGAGCCGCGGTGGTTTTTCCTGTTCCGGGTGGACCCGCAAAAATGCAGTGGGGAACGTTTTTTGCTTTGGCGAAGCTGCTTAGGCGTTCCACTATTTCTTTCTGGTTGATGATGTCATTTAGTGATTTTGGGCGATACTTTTCAGCCCACATCTCATAACTCACACGTTAGCCTCCGTGACGATTAATGGAGCAAGACAGTTATAAACTCTTATTTGCCATTTTCCTAGTCAAGAATTATTGACTGAATGCCCATTTAGTTGATACGTGTTTGGTCAAACTTTCTTGACAAAAACGCTTTTCTGTTGACTCATTAAAACTATTAATGATGGTGTGCCCGAAATGATGAAAAAAAGGGCAACTCTATGCATGTTACTGATTCACTGTTTCATTCTCTCAACTATTTCTCTTCCTTTAGTAAATGCAACCGAAGACTCATGGGAAACCATGGAACCAATGCCAACAGCAAGAAGTGGCTTTGGAGTTGCTGTTGTGGGTGGAAAGATTTACGCTATTGGCGGTTTTAATGGTACAGCCCTCAGCACAAATGAAATGTATGACCCTGAAATGGACACATGGACAACTAAAGAGTCGATGCCCACAACAAGGTACGGGTTTGGGATAGCAGTTGTTGATGGCAAGATATACGTAATTGCTGGGAATACCCGTTATGACGTTTGGACAACTAAAAACGAAGTATATGACCCGGCAACTGACACGTGGGAAAACAAAACCTCTTTGCCTGTGGCAGGAATGGCTATGTCTGCAAACGTCGTTAACGACGAAATCTATCTAATAAGCGGATTGGAAATGTACTATCTCCCTTACTATAATCTAGATAAAAACCAAGTCTATGATCCACAAACTGATTCTTGGACCACCAAAACACCAATACTTAATCCCGTTTTTGATTACGGTTCCGCAGTAGTCGACGACAAAATCTACATAATCGGAGGTCGAGACATCGCTTCTGACCCAGATGAACAAAACTTAACTCAAATTTACGAGGCTAAAACCGACACTTGGAACTCGGGCGCATCTGTTCCGATTGCTATCAATGGACAAGCTACAGCAGCCACCTCAGGCGTCTTTGCACCAAAACGAATTCATTTGCTTGAAACAAACATCCATTATGTTTATGACACCGAAAATGATTCGTGGACACAAGAAAGTCCTATGTTAACATCTCGCTCGGGGGCTGGCGTTGCTGTTGTAAACGATGAGCTATACGCAATTGGAGGCTACGATGGCGACAACTATTTGGCGGTAAATGAAAAGTATACCCCCGCTGATTATATTCCAGAGTTTCCGTCATGGATTGTGTTGCCTTTGTTTGTTTTTGCAACTCTGGCTGTCATGGTTTACAGAAAGAAGCTTCGTGCAGTAACTTAGAAAATGGCATTCTATTTCATTGTTGTTTTGTGTATCCGTAGGTTCCTATTTTCTTGTTTAGGCTCCAGTATTCGCCTACGTTGTAGACGAATGGGTCTGCCTTCTTGAAGTCGATGTGCCCCTTCTCGTCCAGAATGTCTTGGTCGATG
>Ga0272441_10007772_pt1 | contig 17289 bp, 14 predicted proteins | sample SSMProp6N_FD_193582 | JGI IMG/M metagenome (GOLD analysis project Ga0272441, IMG submission 193582) | Marine sediment archaeal communities from Little Sippewissett salt marsh, Falmouth, MA, United States - SSM-Prop-6N | ecosystem: Environmental > Aquatic > Marine > Wetlands > Sediment ...
AAGCGACAGCAATGAAACTCACTATATGCGATATTTTTTTCCCATGGAACTGGAACATATGCTCTCCTGCAACGACATGAAGCTGGAAAGCCTGACCGCCTTCCCTGATCTGGAAAAACCGGCCGACGAAACCACGTGGAACGCACTGGGAATAGGAACAGCGTTATAAACGAATGACAGGCAATATATATGCACAGTAAATTACCAGAAGTCATTTACACGCCCGATTCCCAGCTGCGCCACCCTTTGCAACTTCTGAAACATATGTGGCGCGATCTTATCGCTTCACGGGAACTGGCCTGGCGCCTTTTTGTACGTAACATCAGTGCTATGTACCGCCAGACGATGCTTGGTTATGTGTGGGCGTTTTTACCGCCTCTATTTACTACGTTTACTTTTGTGTTTTTAAACTCTCAAAATATATTTTCCGTAGGAAAGACTGATATCCCGTACCCTGCCTATGTCATGATCGGGACTTTACTCTGGCAGGTGTTCGTGGATGCCATGAACAGTCCTTTACGAGTCGTCAATCAATCAAAGTCATTCCTGGCAAAGATAAATTTTCCCAGGGAGGCGCTGATTCTGGCCGGTATTGGTGAGGTGCTCTTCAATTTTTCAATTCGTCTGGTTTTACTGGTTGCAGTGTTTATCTTTTACAACGTTTCCCTGCCTGTTGCTGCATTCCTGGCACCGCTCGGTATATTGAGCTTGATGGCTCTCGGACTTATGATCGGCGTACTCTTGGTACCCCTTGGCGTTCTTTATCAAGATATAGAAAAGGGACTTCCGCTCATAACGGGCATGTGGATGCTGTTGACCCCTGTCGTATATCCACCCCCTTCAAGCTGGCCTGCTTCACTGCTATCGAGTATCAATCCAGTCAGCCCGCTTTTAGTAACCACACGTGAAATGCTTACCGGCGGATCTTTTTCGCAAATGAACGGTTTCATGATCGTTGTAACCGGCACACTGATTCTGCTCTTTGTCGGATGGGTATTATACCGATTAGCACTGCCGCATTTGATCGAGAGAATAAGCGCATAAGATATGAAATGCAAAGGATACCGTTTCCATGAATGATGATGTACTGGTCACGGCCGATAATGTTTCGAAGAAATTCTGCCGTGATTTGAAAAATTCACTCTGGTATGGGGTCAGTGATATCGTGGGGGAAATGGCCTGTCGTAACGGCAACCGATTAGAACTGCGCACGAATGAATTCTGGGCCGTAAAGGATGTTTCTTTTGAATTGCGGCGAGGTGAATGTCTCGGCTTAATCGGACCGAACGGGGCAGGCAAGAGCACGTTGTTACGGCTTCTGAATGGTCTCATTAAACCGGATATTGGAACAATATCAGTAAGGGGACGCGTCGGGGCACTGATAGCCCTCGGAGCTGGTTTTAATCCGATACTGACGGGAAGAGAAAACATTTACGTCAATGGTTCTGTACTGGGTTTATCCAAGCATGAAATAGATCGAAAACTTGATGAAATTATTGCCTTTGCTGAAATCAGTGATTTTATAGATGCCCCGGTCCAAACTTACAGCAGCGGCATGCAGGTGCGACTGGGATTTGCAATTGCAGTACAGATGGAACCCGATGTCTTGCTCATTGATGAGGTTCTGGCCGTCGGCGACGCGGGCTTCAGGGGAAAATGCTACAATGCGATATACGACCTTAACAAAAATTGCGCTGTCATCTTTGTGTCGCACACGATGCAGCATGTCAGCAGACTGTGCACCTTTCTCATGGTTCTGGACCGTGGGAAGGAAAGCTTTTACGGCACGAATATACCACGAGGGATTGAGAAATACATGGAGCTCTTCGACCGCGAGCAAGGTCTTGTCATCGAACCGGGAGCATCAAAGATCACGAACATCGCCCTTTCGGCCCCCCGAACAGGGGATCATTATGAGATACATTATGGTGATGCCCTGTCCATACAATTCGATGCCCATATTGAACAGACGCATCCATCCATCGAGATAAGCATCGGCATTGCAAATCAGTCCCTTGAGCTCGTCGCACAGTGCAATTCGGGACCCGTTACAAATATACCATGGAAGGGCAAAGCCAAACGCATTGATCTGTCCATTGAGAAACTGCATATTACGCCGGGGAAATATTATCTCTCCATAATCATGCGCGATTGTAATACCAACACCATGCTCAGCTGGCATCATCTGACTACCAAACTCACCGTCAGGGGACATTTTTACAGTCCCGCACCCATAGCATACGAAGGTGCATGGAACATTATATCCGTGGAGCAATGAACCTATTCCATAAACAGAAATATCACAAACAAAACGTGAGACAGGACACGGTGGCAAATGATCTCTGTATAGGATGCGGTGTCTGTGCCGCCATATGTCCCGACGAATGCATTGAGATGCTGTTTACCGAAACGAAAGAGTGGCACCCCTATATCGATGAAGATTCCTGTTCGGAGTGCGGACAGTGCATCGCCTGCTGCCCCCACAGTTCACGGAATCTTCATGACGATATCGAAGAGATCACGACGTCCGAATATCCCGAATATTATGGTATCATCGGTCATGAATGCCGTATTGCCCATGAAAGGATCGATGCAAATCGCAAAAGAAGCGCATCGGGCGGTGCCGTCACTGCCATCCTGATGGATCTGATAACGAACGGTCATATCGACGCAGTCATACACATGAAGCGTAACTGGGATTATATCGGCGGTATCCATTTCCAATCGGACATCTCATATTCGGCGCAAGAAATCGACGGCAAACGGAGTTCGGCTTATTATCCACTCTGCCTCGCAGATGTCCTGTTGCACATAAAAAGATCCGACAGACCCCTTCGCTATGCCTGTGTCGGGGTACCCTGCTTCATCAATGCCATTGTACGGGCATTCGACTATCCCCCCTTCAACAGGAACCACTTACTCACCGTTGCCCTGATGTGCAGCCATAACGTAACCGGCCAGTTCACGGACTTTATAGCCCAGTCCAACAAGATACCGCACAATCGGAAATTCAGGGTCAATTTTCGCGACAAGGAAGATATTCCCACGGCCTATGATTATACCAATGCCTTTGAATTCGATGATAGTGTCATACGATTTGATCGTTTTAGAACAGCCTATACAACGGCATGGAGACGTCACTTTTTTGCCTATACCGCCTGTTTCTTCTGCCCCGATTTTTATGGTGTCCGCGCCGATGTCTCGGTGAAAGACGCCTGGTCTGCTCCATGGGGCCTCAACTCCCTGGGTACAAGCATGCTCGTCGTCAGAAACCGGGAACTGTTATCGCTGGTGCACAATATGGCCGGCTTGTCTTGCGAAAACATACCATCCCACACAGTGTTTGATGACCAGAGGATCAGCCCGCTGATAAAACAGAAGGAAATCACTTCCCGGCTTCATATGAATAATACCTTTGCAGCAAAGATTTCAGGCAGGGCGCTACGTCACAATATTACGAACGGCACATATCTCCATTACTGTATGGCAAAACTGAGCAAGGCACTGTACCGCAGGAGGGGGTTCACCGGTGTCTATCTGTTATACCGGGTATGCGCCAGTGGCGAAAAACTGAAACAGATGATTCTGAACAATATCTACAGGGCCCTCTCCATGATAAAGGTCATATTGATATGTTTGGGATTGCAGAAACTGAAAACACGGGGATTGCAGTGAACCGGTCGGTCGAGAACAGCATGAAGTCCTTCATTATAAGACGGGTACCCCTTCTGGCAGATCTGTACCGCGCACTGAGGGCTGCCGTCACTGTACTGCATGAAGTGACAGGGACCTGGGTCCTTTTTGCACGTCGATTTTTGATATTCCTTGGATTCAGGAAAAACCGGAAAGATACGAAGGAATACAAGCGCATACTCATAGCCGGTGGATACGGGTATGGGAATATCGGCGATGAGGCACAACTCGCAGCCAACCTTGAAAACTGGAATGACATAGTGCCTGACTGCAGATTGACGATTCTGACGCCGAACCGAGAACTGACACGTACATTCCATCGCCTCGGTCACGTGGAACTGGCGCCACGGGTGGTGTTCTTCAATGAGGATCGCAGCCAGAACTACGACCGGTCTAACCTGCGATTCAAATTGCACTTTTTCATGCTTACACCGATCCTTTTATTCAATGCTCGATTGTGCAGGGCAGATTTGCCTCTCTTTCTCATTTCTGCTCGCGCGGCACGTCTCCTCGACGTCATTTACAACAGTGATCTGTTATTTCTATCAGGAGGGGGATATCTGACCGGTCATACACTCAGCAGATTGTGGGATAACATGCTCCTCATCAGACTGGCCGATATCCTGGGAGTTCCTGCAATTCTGTCCGGACAGAGTATCGGTGTATGGGAACATGACGGAATAAGCCGGGCAATCGCACGGTGGGGACTGAAGAAGGTTGGATATATATCGGTCAGAGATGCTGACGATTCCCTCCGCGCGTTGAAAGCCATCGGCATTGATGGCAACCACGTCGAATCTACCTGTGATGACGCCCTTTTTTGTGCCGATGTGCAGGAAGAAAAGATCCCCGACATACTGCGGCGCAGGGGAATTGATCCGGAAATTCCCTATCTGATTGCCAGTGTTCATGGGACTGTCTTCATCGAGCACCTCGCGACCTTCTTCGACTCCCTCAAAGCACAATACCCCATCCAGGTAGCCTTCATTCAGATGCACCCGCATGATAACCTGACTGCTCAGAGCATTATCGCTGCAATGGATAGGGATGCCCGCCTGATTGAATACATCGATGATGTGGAGGAAACGGTGGCAATCATCAGGCATTCGGCACTCTGCATCACCATGAAGCATCACCCCATAATCTTTGCAATGGGAAACGGTGTGCCGGTCATTTCTATTGCCGACAGCACCTACTATGATCATAAAAACAGAGGCGCCCTGTCGATTTTCGGTCTGGAGGCATTCTCCATCTATTGCCAACCTGACACAGTATGTGAATCAGTATCGGAGAAATTCGATGAGTTGTGGGGAAATCGAAAGAGGATATCATACAATATGAGGGAACGGTTCAGAGAGCTGACACCGCTGAAGGCGAAGGCGATACGGCAGTGGATCAGTGAACACGATCCCTACCAGGGTCTGCGGGCATTCAGGGACATTCACAACGGTCAGCGATGTTTCATCCTTGGTACCGGACCGTCGCTGAACAAGACGAATCTCGGTCTGCTCAAAGATGAAATCGTGATCGGGGTCAATACCTTCTATCGCGGTATGTCTCAATTCGGTATCAGTTGCATGTATTACTGCGTATCCGACGTAACTGTATGGAGAAACCATTATAGAGAAATACTCGATCTGGATACCATACTCTTCTTATCCGGTGAGGCCGGTGAAGACTATGTCAGGCATCACTCCCATTACAGCACATACAGACGAGACAGGATACACGCCATACAAAGGAAAGACGACAGCCGTTACCTCGCTCATATTTCTGAAGACATAACACAGGGAATGTACTGGGGGGGAACGGTGATTATCGACGCCTGTCTGCAGATTGCCTATTATATGGGATTTAAAAACACCTATCTCCTCGGTTGTGACTGTGATTACAGTGGATTGCACCACTTTGACGGCACGACAACGGACGAACTAAACGGACCCGGTGTCAGAGGGGAATGGGATGGTATATTCAGATCATACGAAGTCTGCCGGACGGCCTTTGAACGTGCCGGTCGCCGCATCGTGAACTGTACCGTTGGCGGAAAGCTGGAGGTCTTTGACCGTGAGAGACTGGAGGATGTCTTGTGAAATCTATGGGTTATGTTACAGTACGGCTTGACAGCAAACGGGTACCTCGAAAGAGTATCAGGGAAGTTGGCGGTATCCCCCTGGTACAGCGGGCAGTCACGACCCTCAACGAGGTTGATACCATATCCGACACCATCGTGTATTGCAGTGATGAGACCATCAGGAATTATATCTCCCCGGACCTGCGATACACCTTCATACCAAGATCGAAGCAGTTCGATTCCGATGATGCCACCTTCAACGACATCCTGGAAAGTATTGTCGATGGCATGGATACAGACGTCATAGTCTACCTCAGTTGTACATCGCCATTCATCACAGCCGAGATAATCACGGAGATGATGTATCAGGTTGAACACAAGGGGTTTGATTCGGCCTTTGCCGCTACCGAGGCCCGCACGTTCTGCTGGTTCAACGGCAAACCACTGAATTATGACCCCTCAAACGTACCCAGGACACAGGATATTGATCCCGTCATATTGGAGACATCGTCAGTGTATATCTTTCACAAGGGGCTTTTTCAGAAATACAGCCGCAGGATAGGGTTCAATCCCTATGTGAAAATTGTCGATCCCTTTGCAGGGTGGGACATTGATACACCCGATGATCTGCTCATGGCGGAAGTGATCGGGGAGAGAATGTTCAGATGAAAGGGACACGAGTGCGAATCTGTTTACGTGCCATTGGGAGAGGCCTTCGATGTACCACTGATACAGTCAGACTGATTGCACTCCTGCCTGCTTTATACAGGATATACAGATCCAATGCGGCGCGGATATATCACTATGGCATAGAATCCATACCCGCCGAACTCAGAAAGATCTCTCTATGGCATTCCAACTTTCTCGGTTTGACTGACTTCTGGAAAGATGACCGGGGCTTTCATGTCATTTTTGAACGGGCCCAAGAGGTGGACGGTAACAATGTAGTACGATGTTTCATGCTCTATCAGTTTCTCAAACTGACGGATTCCATACGGGGAGATGTCGCCGAAGTTGGAGTCTACAAGGGCAGAACCGCCAAGGTGCTTGCACTGGCATCACGTGAACGCGGAAAAGAGGTGCGCCTCTTTGACACATTTTCAGGGATGCCCGATACTGATCCCCGGAGGGATAATTTTTACCACAAAGGGGCCTTCAGCGACACCTCGTTGTCCCAAGTGGAGACATTCTTGAGTGATTGCGACAACGTCACCATGTATCCTGGGTTTTTCCCAGAAACATCAGCTCCGGTAAGCGACAAAACATTTTCATTCGTGCATGTGGACGCAGACATTTACCGCTCCGTCTTGGATTGCTGTCGATTTTTCTACCCGCGTATGGCACGAAACGGCATCATGATCTTCGATGATCCCGGATTTTCGGATTGCCGGGGAGCGAAAATTGCCGTCGATGAATTCTTTTCTGACAAACAAGAGACGCCCTGTCACCTGGCTACAGCCCAGGTTCTTGTCCTCAAAAGGTAGGAGGGAGGTAAGATGGTGAAAAAACTTTCTATCATAGCCGGTAATTGTATCCTGGAAAATCAGGACATCTCCGTTCAAACCCTGGAGTTCCTGCTGGAACAGGCCGAATTGTACGATTTTGAACTTATTTATAAAAGTTCCTTCAAGAAGGACAATCGTTCCAGTGCGTCCTACTATACCGGACCCGCACTCGATGAGAGTGCGCAGATCTTCACCTATCTCAAAGATGCCTATGCCGTGAAGCTCATCACCGACTTTCACAATCTCTATGAACTGGATCACGAAATAGTCGACTCCGTCGATATCCTGCAGGTCCCTGCCTATCTCTGCATGCAGACTGAACTCATCCTTGCCATGGCCAGGACGGGAAAGACTATCAATATAAAAAAGGGGCAGTTTCTTCACCCCGAAGATGTCAAAAAGATAGTAAAAAAGGTCGAGAGTACGGGTAATCATCGGATATTACTAACTGAGCGGGGAACGTGCTTCGGGTACAGAGACCTGGTGCTGGACCCGCGATCGCTCTATATATTAAAACAGATGGGTTATCCCGTATTCTTTGATGCGGGGCACTCGGTACGGAAATATGGCGTCCCGTCTTCTGATCTCGAAAAGGGTGGCGCCAAGGAATACGTTTCTGTCCTTGCCAGTGCCGCCATTGCCAGCGGCAGTGACGGTATTTTCGTCGAGGTCCATCCCGAGCCGTCAACGGCACTGTGTGATGCCGCCACACAACTGTCCTTCGACGAGTTTCGCCGAATGATGGATGCCATCACACCCATATGGCAGGCAGTCACCCCGACCGAAACCGGGCACCGCACTGCCGTCGATTCTTTGTAAACCGCACCGAGGGAGGAGTACCATGAAAATTTTTCTTGATACGCTTGATATCGCAATGATTTCAAAATACGCACACATGGGCATTATTCACGGTGTCACGACCAATCCCACCCTTGCCAGACGATACGGCATGGAGAGTGATGTTGAGATGATCTCGAAGGTGCATGATGCATTGGAAGACGGAGAAATCCATGTCGAGGCCTTCGGCAGCAGCAGGGAAGAAATCCTGGATAACGCGGAACGGATCGGGCACGCATGCGGTGATGTGAACATTGTCTTCAAGGTACCCTTCAGTGAAACAGGTATCGACGCAGCACAAATGCTGTTACAAAAAGGGAATAAAACAAGTCTGCATCTTGTCTATTCTGTCAATCAGGCCCTGCTGTCTGCAGCCATCGGTTCCACCTATATCTGTCCCCTCGCAGGCAGATTGGACGATGTCGGTCATGATGCCCTGTCGAATATCCATGAGATCATCACTGCCTTCAAACTGAACAATGAAACAACACAGATCATGGTTTCGAGTATCAGACATCCCCAGCATGTCATCAGGGCCTATCAAGGGGGGGCATCTGCCGTAACGATCCCCGTTCATGTACTGTCTCAGATGTTTCATCATCCCCTGACGGATCATGGTTTCAATCTTTTCAGGCACGATGTAGATCTCCTTTCTCCCGTCGGTTCGAGAAACATCAACAGGAATCTGATCGTTCAGGAAAACGATTCCCTGGAACGTGTGCTTTCGATCCTTGCCTCCCATCGTGGCGGAGCAGTCGCCGTCTGCAGAGGGTCCATACTGGCGGGTATCTTTACCACCGGCGATCTAAAGAGGCTCATCAGGGAAAAGGGAGAACATTTTTCTCTCTCCGACCTTGTTGCCGATTATATGACCGACAATCCGGTGGTGATTGACATTACCGAAATGACAGGAACGGCAATTGAGGCCATCAAAAAGTATGATATCGAACAGCTCGTTGTCGTTGATGGCAGCGCAGTGGAAGGTCTCCTTGATGCAAAAGACCTGATATGAAAGAGATCTTTCGCATACAAACCATACGTGCAGGACGAAAAACATGATCTACGCTATAGATATTGACGGAGTCCTTTGCGATGACATGCTTGGCGATTACGACAAGAGTACACCCCATTATGCCGTTATCAAAAGAGTCAACGCACTCTATGATGCCGGCCATACGATCAAGATCTTTACGGGCAGGGGATCGGCGACCGGCATAGACTGGAAAGATTTTACAATACGACAGTTACATGCGTGGGGTGTACACTATCACGAATTGATATTTGGTAAACCGGTGGCAGACATCTTTATCGACGACAAGGCAGTAAACATCAAGGACTGGACGGACAGTGCATAAAACACGAGTTTCATTATTGGGCTGTGGGGCCGTTTCACAGATGTTGTATGTCAATGCTCTGATGGCACTGTCGGACAGGATTGAAGTTGCAGGTGTTGCAGATATCAGGAGATCTCATGCAGAAGCCATACTTCATCATTTCCCATCGGCACCATACTTCCATGATTACAATGACCTTTTACAAAACCTGTCCTTCGATGCAGCCATAATTGCCCTTCCCCATACACTGCATGTATCGGCAGCGATTGCATGCATGACTCACGGCGTTGATGTCCTCATGGAAAAACCGATGGCTGTCGATATGGATGGTGCGGCCTCCATCGTTCGTACCGCTTCGAGAACAGGGGCCATCTTTTCGGTGGGATACTTCAGAAGACTCTTCAGGGCATGCAGAGCGATCAAGGAAATCATCGATAGCGGCCTGCTGGGACGGGTCATCCATTTCGATTTTGCAGAGGGAGAACCATACAACTGGCCCGCTCAGTCGGACTCTTTTTTTTCCCGCGAACTGGCCGGTGGCGGTGTCTTGATGGACGCTGGAGCCCACACGACCGACCTCATGCTGTGGTGGTTTGGTGACTATGAAAGCGTTGTATATCGTGACGATGGACACATAACGGGAGTTGAATCAGATCTTGCCGCCGATATGGTTATGAAGTCGGGGGCCACGGGACGTCTGAGGATCAGTCGTTCCCTTCAATTGCCTAATAAATACCGGATCGAATGTGAGCATGGGTGGATCCTGTGGAACTGTGACGATGTCAATCATTTTGAAATGGGAACACACAATCTTTCACTGCCACTGGATATCAGTTTGCCTGTTTTACGCAATCCTTCCATGACATTCCTGGAGGGAAGAATACAGACAACGCCTCTCCTTGAGGATTACTTCACCTGGCAACTCGATCAATTCATCGACGACGTTCGTTTCCGGAGAAAACCCGCCATAGACGAAATAGAGGGATCACGAAATATTACCTTTATAGAAGACTGCTACACCCATCGAAGGAGGATTCCAACACCCTGGCGCAATCGAGACAGAGAGCGTGCATTCATGGAGCAGGCAGGAAGAGATTTCAAACAACGCAGTATAAGGAATATTGCCGTTGTCGGTTCCTCGGGCTTCATCGGTTCCCGGTTGATTGAGTATCTGCAGTATCTCGACACAAACGATTTTTCCCTGCTCCCTCTGACGAGAAGAGCACAATCAGGTGCTCGCCTGAAATCTCAGGGTATCCGCCTCCACCAGGCCGACGTCATGGACCGAGAAACCCTCGACCATTTACTGAAAGGAATCGATATCCTGTTTTATGCAGTCGTGGGGGACAGATCAGTCATAGTCAGGGGATTGCGAAACCTCCTCGAGGCGGCTGCACGTAATCACGTCAAAAAAATTATTTATATAAGTACCCAGATGGTCTTCGGGTTCACTCACACCGACGATCTGTCCGATGCCTCCATCCCCAGGCCTGAACGGATCTCGTGGTACCCCTACAGTCGTGACAAGGCTGATGCCGAAAGACTGATACGACGCTTTCGATCTACTACTTCGATGGACATTACCATTGTCAGACCGGGCATCGTCTACGGTCCCTACAGCACACACTGGACCTGGAATATCATAGAAATGATCCTGGCAGACAGGATGTTTCTTGTCGATGGTGGAAAGGGTGCCTGCGATACCATATTTATCGACGATCTCATTGAATCTCTTTTATCCTGTTCCACAGATCGCTGTGGGAGAAATGGTACATTCAACGTATCTGATGGAAATCGGACAACGTGGGAAATGTTTATTAACACATACTGCAACCACATCGGATATCCGGTCGAGAAGATACGCATCATGTCCTATAGAGAGGCGCTTAACGTATTGAAAGACAGATCTTTCCTTCATCGTTTCATCTCTGCAGTATTAAAGCACAGGCGAGAAATTGAGGCTGTGATCACTACGCTCCCCTTTGGAAATATGATAGCCCGATGGGGCAGTCGCTTCATAGTCAAAAAAGTATCAATAGATTCTGAAAACGACGATACCGTTATACATGACAGAGAACTTATCTCTCTGCAATGCAAGAAGGCCTTCCTTGCCTCCAAAGAGGTCACCAGAACAGTGGGCTGGTTACCCACAACCACGCTTGCGGAAGGAATAGAAAAGTCTGTGAGTTGGTATACAGAAACCAGGTGAAGTTCAGAATGATCACATATTCAATTATAATTCCCACTCGCAATCAGTCCCGCAAGCTCAGATACTGCCTCGATCATATCTCAAGACTGAACTTTGATCCGCACCTCTTTGAGGTCCTTGTTATCGATAATGGCTCGACGGATGACACAGAAAAGGTTGCTGTTTCTTTTCGAGAGACCATATCGAACATGCAGTACCATCACTGCAGATCACCGGGATTGATGGCCGCACGCCACATGGGATTCGACAATGCAACGGGAGATATCCTCTGCTATCTGGACGATGACTCCCTCGTGGCAGAAACGTGGCTTGAGGGCATTTCCGATTCCTTCAGGGATGATGACATCATAATTGCAGGCGGGCCCTGTATACCAAGATATGAGGTAGCACCACCTCGATGGATTGCCTATTTCTGGGATGACGTCGAATATGGGCAGACAAACGGTTTTCTCAGCTTACTCGATCTGGGCAATGAGATACGACTCATTGATCCCATTTACATATATGGTTGCAATTTTTCGATCAGGAAAAATACCTTCCTCGAATACGGTGGCACCTGCCCCGATTATTACCCAAAGAATTATCAACAGTTTCAAGGTATGGGCGAATCCGCGCTTACCATCAGATTGCGACATGCAGGAATCAAGGCCCTCTATAATCCCAAGACAAAAATTGAACATCTTATTCCCCCCGATCGCCTCTCCACTGAATATTTTGTTTGGCGAATGTTTTATTCAGGAATCCACGATTCATACTGGAAGATAAGGAATGAACATTGTGTAGAGGATTCATGTATACACAAAAAACCACCTCTGCTGAAATACGCTCGAAACGTATCCTTTCGGATCTTTTGCGAGGCTACCTGTGTCCTGAGGGGAGGTGACAGTCGTGTTGTTTCTGCTTATCACAGGCACATCTCCAAGAGAGGAAGAGACATTAAGAAGAGTTACAAAAAGGGCTTTTCATACCATCAACTGGAAGCAAAAAATGATGCGCTTCTTTTAGAATGGATTCTGAGGGACAATTACCTGGGAAACAATGGTGACCTACCGATCAACACTGCATGATTACAGGATCATTCTATTACCGCTGATCATCTCGCCATCATTGTCTATAGATACATCAGGGGGCTGCAGACGATGGTCATTACCATGATCATATTCTTCGCTCGTATGGGTTATAGGCAAATCCACGAACAGAACGATGGCTGATGAAATTCATTCGTTTTTCAATCAGACATATGGTACATGATATTAATATGTTGTAAGGCCTAACGGAGTTTTTCAGAACACGATCAACACCTAAGCAAAGTGAGAAATGGAGGGTTTGTGCAGGGGCATCAGAAACGAATCGCTTTTGTCATATACGAATATCCTCTGGGCGTATCGTCCATGGTAATAAACAGTATCAGGCTATTTGCCGCAAACGGTTATCCTGTTGATATATATATAAACTATCGTAATTTGCTCAAATCGTCGATCGATTTCCCCGAAGAAAATATAACCTTTATCGTATATGACGACCGCCGCCGCAGTATATTCTTGAAGCTTTACCGTTTCGTATTTTTCAGGACCGGGAACCTCTTTTCACCAGTAACGAAACATATCTCTATCAAGCGTTTTCTCCTTATATTTTATCCCCATATCTCCAGGTTTTCCAGATGGCTTACGCACAGACTCAACATGATTGACTATACCTATGTAATGCCCGTTGAATACTATAGTTTGCTGTGTCTTCATGATATGAAAGAAAAACATAAAATCGTTTATTACAATATGGAATTAATGGGCTGGCAGCCCAAAAATCCAACCATCCAGAACAAACTGGTACTCAAAAATCTTGAATATAACCAGATACAGCATCTTTCACACATCGTCGTTCCCAGTCCTCATCGAGCAGAGATATTTTCACAAATCAACAAAATTGACCGAAACAACATATATGTATTACCGGTCGCTGCCATGGGAAAACCGGCTGACAATAAAAACCGATTTTTCAGAGATCTGTTCAATATCGCTGACAACAAGCGCATTGTGATATACTCGGGCAATTTCAGGGCCTGGGCCCAATGCCTCGAAATTATTCACACTGTTAGACGCTGGCCGCGGGACTTTGTGCTGGTCATGCATACGTGGAATAAGCAAGCCTTCGAAACGTCCTATTTTTCGAAGATAAAAAGGGCCGCTCGAGAATTACCTGTTTACTTCTCTGGAGAATATATCGAATATGACGATCTGGCTGAGTTCCTGTCTTCGGCAGATATCGGTCTCGCTTTTTATGAAGAAATTGACGAAAATTTCACTGAGATATTGTTTTCCTCAAACAAGATCGGAGAATATCTCAAGGCCGGACTTGCCGTCATATGCTCGGATTTTCCGTCACTGAATAATTTTGTCCGGCACAATAATGTCGGCATGGCGGTTTCTCCGGAATATTTACCACAGGCACTCGAACAGATCGGCAGCAATATTGATTACTATAAAAATAATGCTCTTACCTGTTATCAGGAGCAATATTCCTTTGAACACTATTTCAGGCTCTTTTATGACCACTTAACGTCATCAACGAAAAAGAAACAACATCATCAACAGTGATCACATCAGGCCAATATCATTTCACGGGATCTCATCCGGATGAAAATCTAGTTTTTACACTCCATGATTTTTCTCGGCAGGTTGCCTATAGTCGTCGTCAGCCATGACAGCTGTTTGTGTGCACGCACTTAATCCGGTTCCATTACACCGAGCATTCTGTTTTTTCTTAAACGGAAACGCGCTTATGGGTTTCTATGATCGGAGGGAAGTCATCATTGTATGCACAGCATATATCAAAGATGTCAGCTGTCACCTGTTTGGAAGGGACATAACCAGTGGCGCTGTCGATGAAATGCGGGAATGCCATCGAATGAGGTATCTTTCAGAGCCTGAAATTGTTTTCCTTCTTTCTGCGCAGGACATTGAAATCCCTGAGGCCTCCAAATTCATGACCCGCACGACTCTCGATCGGCGTACGTGGAATGCATTAACCGTGGGCAGGGAAACCCAATGCTCAACACAGTGAAAATGAAACGTCATATATCTTCTGCTATCCGTGCAGTGTTTCCGGTCTAATGAAAATCGTTCTCTATGATTCCAACCTCTATGAAGCAGGCGGGGAAGAACGTTTGATGCTGGAGCACGCCCGTTTCCTGCAAAACCAGGGACACGATGTCTCTGTACTGACCTATTTTTTCCATCCCGATGCCCTGTTCGGCAAGTACAGCGATATACCGATAACCGCCCTGTCAAATCACCGGCAACCTGTCCACCTGTGTGTGAGAGAAAAATTGAAACTGATCTTCACACTGCGTTCGGTGCTTCGAAAACTCAGGCCTGACCTCGTTATCGGCCAGCTGATTGCCGACTGCAGCATTCTGTATCTGGTGACTCTGTTTTCGAGAACCAGATACATAACCCACATCCACGGCACCATTATGTGGTTCCCCAATGAAATGACCAAGTATTCTTTCCTCCATCGGCGCGTCATGCGCACACTGAGGAAACGGGTCGCCGGACACCGGCAATTCTACCCGGAACATCGCAGGGCACCGACAATAATGGCAGCACTGAAACGAGAATTCACCGCCTGGATACGGTACATCGGTGTTCGAAAAGCGGCAGCTGTCTTTACACTTTCCCAGCTGATGGCCGATGAGATACGAAGCCTGTACAACAAAAAGGCCGTTGTCCTGCAGGGTGCCTATGAGACCGCCATCTTTCACCATAGGGTCAGGCATTCAATCAAGGCAGATCTGAAACTTTCGGGTAAAAGAATCATCCTGAACATCAACCGTCTGGACCCTCGAAAACGGATAGAACTGCTGATACAGGCCTTTGCTCTGGTACACGATACCATCGAGGACACGTACCTGGTCATCGGAGGAACGGGCGCCAAGGCACAGCACTATCAAGACATGGTTCGGGACATGGGACTGAGCAGGGTCCTTTTTATAGGCTTTGTGCCTGAAGAAAAACTTCTTGACTATTACGCAACCAGTGACCTCTTTGTCCACCCCAACTGGGCGGATTATGCGATTGCCGTCTATGAGGCACTGGCCATGGGCACAAAAGTCCTCTGTTCAACGGAAATGGAGTTTGAGGAAGGGCTTGTCGCCTCCACACAACTATTTGTCGCGGAACCCTGTCCGGAAGACTTCAGCACGGCGATAATCCATGCACTGGAACAACCCAACGACAACCCCGTCCCCCGGGAACTGCTCGAACAGTACACCTGGGATCACTATTTTACAGAGATAGGAAACTATTTTTAGATCATAATCCGGCACAGGATACCCGCACTAATGAGCACCCCCCGAAAAGAACCACTGTCCAATACACGTCGAATGGAGTCTCAAGGAATACGTGTTGTTATTTCAACGAGCGGTAAAAAATACATCCCCGAAAGAACAGGTTGACCATGAAGGTTGTTCTGATCAATACGCTCTATGATCCTCACCTGTTAGGGGGTGCGGAACGTTCGGTCCAGTTTCTGGCCGAGTCCCTGGCAAAACATGGCCATGTCCCCGTGGTCATCAGCACCAATCCGAATCCCGGTGTCAGGGAAGACCGGCTTAACGGCGTCAAGCTCTATTACGTGGCCGTCAAAAACCTCTACAGTCCCTTCAAAAAGAGGGATACCTTTCATCCACTCCGGCCCTTCTGGCATGTCATCGACACCTACAATCCACTGATGGCCCGTGCAATCGGGGACATTCTGGACAGGGAAGCCCCGGACATTGTTCATACCAACAACCTCGCCGGGTTCTCCGTATCAGTGTGGGCTGCGGCACAGCGGCGGAAATTACCCATCATTCATACCCTCCGGGACTATTACCTGCTGTGTCCCCGTTCGACAATGTTCCATAAAGACAGAAATTGCACCACGCAGTGCTGGTATTGCAGGGTCTATTCGATAGTGAGAAAATTGATGTCCCGATATGTCGACGCCGTCGTGGGCAACAGCCAATTCATTCTGAATCGTCACATCCATCACGGCTGTTTTGAACGAACGAAAGTTCGAAAGGTCATTTTCAGTGCCTATACGGCACAATCGATGCCACCACCTGCGCGAACAGTGAATGGTGACGCCCTCCGATTGGGATTTCTGGGTCGTCTGAAACCGAACAAAGGCATCACGCCGTTACTCGATGCCGTTGCACGACTTCCCGGACAAGATTACCAGCTCTGGATTGGGGGCAGGGACGAAGGGCATCTCGGGAACAGTTACGGCATGGAAAACGTCTTCTTTCTCGGATTTGTCGATCCCGAACTCTTTTTTCAACATATCGATGTATTGGTCGTCCCTTCCCTCTGGCATGATCCGTTGCCCCGTACCATATTCGAGGCATACACACATGGAGTGCCGGTGATAGCCTCCGACAGGGGCGGCATTCCCGAAATAGTCGATGTCGGGGAAACGGGCTTTCTCTTCAATCCGGAACGACCCGACACACTGATATCCGTGCTCACCGGCATAAAAGAGGATCCCCACCTGCTGCATCGAATGCGCGCCGGCGCCCTGAAGAAATCCGCGGAGTTCTCGCCGGAAAATTCACTCATGCACTATATCTCGCTGTATCGAGACACAATGGTATCCCGTGAA
>Ga0272441_10007773_pt1 | contig 17288 bp, 13 predicted proteins | sample SSMProp6N_FD_193582 | JGI IMG/M metagenome (GOLD analysis project Ga0272441, IMG submission 193582) | Marine sediment archaeal communities from Little Sippewissett salt marsh, Falmouth, MA, United States - SSM-Prop-6N | ecosystem: Environmental > Aquatic > Marine > Wetlands > Sediment ...
GGTAACCGGAGGAACGAGTTCATGAAAATATTTCATGTCGGCTTTATCACCTGCCTGCTGGCACTGCCGGGGATAGCCCTCGGCGCCGATTTCAACGGCAACGGAAGCGATGACCGGGCGGTCTTCCGTCCCGGCGAGGGCCTCTGGGCGATCGACGGGCAGGCCAACTTTTACTTCGGCCGGGGCGGCGACATCCCGATCCCGATGGACGTCGACGGCGACGGCACCGATGAGGCCACCATCTTCCGACCCGACACCGGACTCTGGGCGGACGAGGAGGGAAGAAGGACCTACTTCGGGAGCGAGGGCGACATCCCCCTCGTCAAGGGCGGCTACAACCCCTACACCAGCCAGTACGACTACGTGGTCAAGCCCGGCGACGGGGCCGACCTTCTCCGGGCCCTGGAGAGTAGCACCTACCGCAGCGTCTTCATCCCGGCCGGGAGATACAACGTGGGCGAGACCATCAACGTCGGCCACGTCCGGAGGATCGTCGCCGAAGAGGAGCGGGGGACCGAGATCATCTTGGCGCCCAACGCCTATCTGAGCATCCAGGTCCACCACTGCCACGTGGAAGGGCTCCGGATCGAGGGGGGAGGGAGAAGCTCGTCACCCCTCCGGGGAAACTTTTTCACCAACGCCGATTTCGTCACCTTCCGGGACTGCTTATCCACGCTGAGCACCGGCCACGGCTTCGAATATGACGCCTCCGCCTCTTATGTCAGCTACATCAACTGCATCGCCAACCAGACGCAGGGGGCCAACACCGCCGGATTCATCGGGCCGGACATTGATAAAAAAGACGTTTTCTTCACCAACTGCGCGGCGAGGTGGTGCGGGGGATCCGGTTTCTATTTCTGCTACAACCTCTCCAGCTGCTGCGTTTACGGGAACAACATAACCGGAAGCGGCTATTACTACTGCAGCAACATCTCCTCCTCGACCGCCGGCAACTGCGCCACCAACGGTTTCGTCGGCTGCCGGAGGGTGAGCGCCTGCGAGGTGGACGGGAATTCCCACACCACCACCGGCTTCCGCCAGTGCGGTTATCTCGCCGCCTGCCGGGTGGACGGGGTGACCGGCGACGAGTACTACAACTGCTACTGGCGGGACCCCGACTCCTGCGATTAAACCAGGGAGACGAGTTCCCGGAACCTCTCCTCCATCTTCCGCCGGATGTAATCGGAGATCGGTATCGGGGGGGAGCCGGGGCTCCAGCTTTTGCGCCTCAGGTAGTTTTCCAGGATATCCTTGTCCCAGCTGTCCTGGATATGGCCGGGGCGGTAATTGTTTATCTTCCAGAAGCGGGAAGAATCGGGAGTCGAAGCTTCGTTGATCAGCACCACCCGTTCATCAAGGAGGCCGAATTCGAACTTGGTGTCGGCGAGAAAAAAACCCCGCTTCTCCCAATCCCGCCGCAGGCGCCGGTAGAACCGCAGGCTCAGCCTCTTCAGCTCTTCCGCCTCCTCCTCTCCCAGAAGGAGCTTGAGGTCCGCCCAGCCGATATTCTCGTCCTCGCCGGAGCGCTTTTTCCGGGCGGGGGTGAAGATGGGGCGGGGAAGCTCCTGGGCCTGCTTCATTCCCGCCGGGAGCTTTTCTTCCCAGAACGTCTCGCCGCGGCGGTAGGCTTTCCAGGCCTGACCGTAGAGAAAACCCCGCACCACGCACTCGAGGCGGATCGGCGTCACTTTTTTCACCAGCAGGGAACGGCCCCGGAGAAGATCGGCGTGAGACTTAAGGGAGGGCGGAAAATCATCCACCCGCGCGGAGACGATGTAATTATCGCAGATGCCGCGGGCGTTCTTAAAAGCCCAAACGGTCAGCGCGGTCACTATTTCACCCTTGCCCGGCACCCCGCCCGGATAAACCCGGTCGAAGGCGAAGATCCGGTCCGTTCCCACCACCAGCAGATCATCCCCCACCTCGAATATATCCCTGACCTTGCCCCGGTCAAAGAGATTAAAACCGGTGAGCTTGATATCCAGCAAAGTGCCTTTTTTCATATTATTTCATAAATACAATAACCAGCAATCCGACGGTCCAGCAGTAATACGCGAAAAAACCGAATCGCCCCATTATTATAATCTTCAATACTATCTTTATCGCTATATACCCCGTGACGGCGGCGGTCAGGGCGCCGGCGATGATATTGATGAATTCTGAACAGGAAATACCCATTTTCATCATCGCCGTGATTTTACCGGCACCCGCTCCCAGGATCAGCGGAATACCGAGCAGGAAGGAAAATTCAGCCGATTCCCGCCTTTTCAGCCCGGAATATATTCCCGCCGAGATTGTGATACCCGACCGGGAGATCCCCGGAAAAATTCCCCCGATCTGGGCGATCCCGACCGCCAGCGCTCGGAACCAGCTCAGTTCCTTTCCGGGTGAGAGAACGAACCTGGTACCGAAAAGAAAACCTCCGGTAAGCAACAGACAGATACCCACCCCGAAGGGACGGCAGAATTCTTTTTCGATCATATCTCCCAATACTATCCCCATAACCGCCGCCGGAATCGTCGCCAGGACCAGCAGCCAGGCCCAGCGCGTATATTGATCGGGGAATCGCAAACGGCCCTTCCGGTAGCGAACCCGCCCGCAGAACAGAGCTTTGATGATTTTAAAGATTCTCTTATGAAAAACAGCGATTACCGCCAGGACGGTACCGACGTGAACCATCACCGTGAACCGCAAACCCTGGGGACCGATCCCCAGAATCCTTTCCGCCAGAATGAGGTGGCCGGAAGAGGAGACCGGCAAAAATTCGGTGATCCCCTGGATGGCACCCAAGAGAATAGATTCCCCTACATTCAGGACACGACTCCTATATTAATTTGACTGCTGAATTAACCCGATCCATCTAGGCTCATGGCAATTTTGAAATCTGAAAACTGTTGGGAGAAATCAGAAAACGGTAGGGAAATCGGAAAACCGATACCGGTGCCGGTTATCAGGGAATCAGGTGACCGGGGGGACAGGGTATCCGCCTATCAGGTTATCAGGCGGCCCGATATCCCGATGCCCTGTTATCCTATCCTCCTGATATCCCGGCTACCCGATGTCCATAAAACTGTTTTCCCTACGGTTTTCAGTTTTCCAACAACCGATCTCCGAAAAACTCGTTACCCTTAGCGCTGGATGATTTTGACGACCCGGTCCTTCGCTTCCTCCATCAGTTCCTTCGTCCTGGCTTCCAGGTTGAGACGGAGGAGCGGCTCGGTATTCGACTTGCGGACGTTGAACCACCAATCGGGGTAGCGCACGCTCACCCCGTCGAGAAAATACACCTCCCCATCGGAAAAAGCCTCCCCCAGCTCTTCGATTTTGGCGTCCTTGTCCGTCACCTCAAAGTTGATCTCTCCGGTGGCGCAGTACCTCCGGAGGGGCTTCATAATTTCCGATAGCGCTTGATCCCGTGAACTCATCAGGTTGAGCACTTTGACCAGGGCGATGAGAGCGTTATCGGCGTAGAAGTTTTCCCGGAAGTAATAATGACCGGAGAGTTCCCCCCCGAAAACCGCGTTGCGTTCCCGCATCAACCGTTTGATATAGGAATGACCGACCCGGGATTCGACCGGGATCCCCCCCATTTTTTCAACTTCCTCGGGAACCACCCAGCTCGACCTCAAATCGTAAATAACCGGAGTGTTCGGCCAGTGCGCCAGCGTCTCCTGGGCGATCAGGGCGGTCACCAGGTCATTGGATATGGTCCTTCCTTTTTCGTCCACGAAAGCGGCGCGATCGGCGTCCCCGTCGAAGGCCACCCCCAGATCGGCGCCTTTTTCCAGAACCGTCTTCTTGAGATCGGCCAGATTTTTTTCCTCCAGCGGGTTGGCCTCATGATGGGGAAAGGTGCCGTCCAGCTGGAGATACAGGGGGATGAGTTCGCATGGCAACTCCTCAAAGAGGAGCGGTATGTATCTGCCGGCCATTCCGTTGGCGGCATCCACCGCCACCTTCAGCGGTTTTAAGTACTGCACGAAACGCAGAACATGGCGCAGATATTCTTCGGTTATATCCTTGCGATAAATCTGGCCGGGCTGGTGAGCTTTCCTGACACTACCCTTCCGGACCAGCTCTTCTATATCCTCGATCCCGCTTTCATAACTCAGCGGAATCGCCTGCTCCCGGCAGAGTTTATAACCGTTGTACCGGGCGGGATTATGGGAAGCGGTCACCTGGAGCCCGCCCCCGTACCCCCCCTGCCCCACCGCGAAATAAGCGGCCGGAGTGGAAGAGAGATCGATGTCGATTACATCGACACCGGCATCGAGGATGCCTCTCTTGCTGGCCGCGGCGATCTCGGCGGAATGGCTCCGCATGTCATGGCCGACCACGATGTTGGCGGCACCGAGAAACTGGGCCAGCGCGTTGCTGATTTTATAACCGAGTTCGGGGTTGAACTCATCGGGGACGATCCCCCGGATGTCGTAAGCTTTGAATATACCCACTTTTTCCGTTCCTCCGGTTAAGATTAAGAAACCTTACATGGAACTTTACCCTCGCTACACTTGGGCAAGGTAGAAAGCTGAAAACAGTTGGGAGAAATCGGAAAACGGTAGGGAGATCGGAAAACCGAAATCAGCTATAGCTACATCACCCGTTATCCGTTCTCTGTTTTCGCTACTGTTTTCTGTTTTCCTCCAACCGATTTCTGAAAAATTATATCTGTATAATAGATACTATCTGCTCGATAATAATTTATTGAAATTCCGGGGCGGCGACTTAGTACCGCCCGAGACGGGGCAATTTCTAACCACGGGGAAAACGACCTCCGCCCGAAGGTTTGATCTCCGCTTTAGAAATGGATCAGGGTAGAGAAGGGATAACCCTTGATTTTTTCCCTGCCCTTCAAAAAATCGAGTTCGATCAGAACGGAGATTCCCGCGACCTTTCCTCCGCTGCCTTCTACCAGCTTGACGGCCGCCTCCAGAGTTCCGCCGGTGGCGAGGAGATCATCCACGATCCAGACCCGGCTGCCGGGAAGAACGGCGTCCTCGTGAATCTCCACGGTAGCGGAGCCGTACTCGAGCTCGAAACTCACCTTCTTTGTCCGGTGGGGCAATTTTCCTTCCTTCCGGACCGGGACCAGGCCGGTGCCTAGTTTGTAGGCCAGGGCCGCCCCGAAGATAAAACCCCGTGCTTCGATACAGACGATGCAATCGGGCGGCTCCGCAGCCATCGGCCCGGCGAGAAGATCGACCGCTTCCCGGAATAAATTTTTATCGTTGATCAAGGGGGTGATATCCTTGAAGATCACACCTTTTTGCGGAAAATCTGGGATATCACGAATCGATTTCTTCAACTCCTCTACACTCATTGAGCAACCTCCTGATTTATATTTTCAGCTTGGGCTTTAACTCACAAAATGCCGGATTATCATCATCTTTTTAAAAACTGGAAATCAGACACTGATTTCCAGTTTTTAAAAAGAGCTGAAATCCATATTCCTTTCCCGGATGCTGTCCCTCAACTTGGCGATTACTTTGTTGATAATCTGGCGAACCCGCTCCCGGCTGATACCGAATTCTTTTCCGATGTGTTCCAGCGTCCTGGATTCACCGTGTTTAAGCCCGAATCTCATCTGAAGAATCTTTCTTTCCCGGGGGGTCAATATCTGCAGCAGTTTCAGAAGATCTTCCTTGAGATCGGAGAGGCTCAGCTCTTGGTCGGGGGGAATCACAGCTGGATCCTGGATGATATCGGCGAGCTCGCTGACTCCTTCGGAATCGATTTTGGCATCCAGTGAGCTGGGAATTTTTACCACGCCGGAGAGGTAATCTATCTCTTTGGCGCTCATACCGAGTTCTTTCACGATCTCCTCTTTCCGGGGAGTCCGGCCCAGCTTCTGGCTCAACTTTTCCACCCCTTTGCGAAAAGCGTTTACCTTTTCCAGCATGTAAACCGGTACCCGGATCAGCTTTCCCTGATTGGCCAGAGCTCTCATTATCGACTGCTTTATCCACCAGGCGGCGTAGGTGCTGAGCTTGGTTCCCCGGGACAGATCGTAGCGTTCGACCCCCTTTATCAACCCCAGGTTCCCTTCCTCGATCAGATCGAGGAGGGGAAGTCCGAGATGCTCGTATTTTTTAGCGATTTTTACAACCAGGCGGAGATTGGCTTTGATCAGATGCCGGCGGGCCTTCTCGTTGCCCCGGGCTACCTTGGCGGCCAGCTCCTTTTCTTCCTCCCGGGTGAGCAGGGGAATCTCGCCGATTTCCTTCAGGTAAATTTTTATCGCCTGTTTTTTTCGACTGCGCGCCGCCATGGTTATTATCGGAAAACGGTTGGGAGAAATCAGAAAACTGTAGCGAAATTAGAAATCCGAAATCCGTGTCCCTTTCTGTTCTCCGTTTTCTGTTTTCCCTACCGTTATCCGTTTTCCAGCAACTTATTTCTGTTTTTCCCTGACCGCGGCCTGGGCGGCGGCAAGGCGGGCGATGGGAACCCGGAAGGGCGAACAGCTGACGTAGTCCATGCCGACGCGGTAGCAGAACTCCACCGATGCCGGCTCGCCGCCGTGCTCGCCGCAGATACCGATTTTCAGATCGGGCTTGACCCGGCGGCCGAGGTCTATCGCCATCCGGACCAGTTTTCCGATTCCCGCCTGATCGAGCACCTGGAAGGGATCGTTTTCGTAAACACCCAATTTGACGTAATCGCCGAGAAAGCTTCCGGCGTCATCCCGGCTGAAACCGCAGCCCATCTGGGTGAGATCGTTGGTGCCGAAGCTGAAAAATTGAGCTACCCGGGCGATTTCGTCGGCCGTGACCGCGGCCCGGGGGATTTCTATCATGGTGCCGATCAGATAGGGGATCTCGTTCTTTTTTACCTTCTTTTTCTTGAAGATATTTTTGATCACTTCCTCGGCGTCGTTGCGGGCGATCTCCAGCTCCCGGACATGGCCGACCAGCGGTATCATTATCTCCGGACGGACGCTGATGCCAGCCTTCCTTCTGACGTTCAGAGCCGCCTCGATGATCGCTCTCACCTGCATCTCGCTCACTTCCGGATAGGTGAGACCCAGGCGGCAACCCCGGTGGCCGAGCATGGGATTGAATTCGTGGAGGGCGGCGATGGTCGCCCTGATCTCTTCCCCGGTGACTCCCATGCGGCGGGCCATCTCCTTCTGTCCCTTGCTGTCCTGGGGAAGAAATTCATGCAGCGGCGGGTCGAGAAGCCGTATGGTGCAGGGGCGACCCCGCAGAGCGCGGAAAATCCCTTCGAAATCTTTTCTCTGGAGGGGAAGCAGCTCGGCCAGGGCCCGCCGGTATTGCTTGAGAGGAGCGGAAAGCATCTTCTCCAGCTTCTTCTTCTCGTCACCGGTGCTGTCTTCGATCCGGGCCCGGAGGTCTTTCACCTTCTCCGCCACCAGGATCATCTTCCTGAAGCTCCAGATTCTTTCTCCCTCGAAAAACATGTGCTCGGTCCGGCAGAGCCCGATCCCTTCGGCCCCGAACTTCACCGCGGCCGCCGCGTCTCTGGGAGTATCGGCGTTGGCCCTGACTCCGATGGTGCGGAAGGAGTCGGCCCATTTCATCAGCGTTCCGAAGGGACCGCTGAGCTTCGGCTCCACGGTCGGAATCTGCCCCCGGTAAACGTATCCCCTGCTTCCTTCCAGCGAGATCCAATCCCCTTCTTTCACGGTAACTTCGCCGCTCTTGAACTCTTTTTTCCGGTAATTGATCGCGATTCCCCCCGCCCCCGCCACGCAGGGTTTCCCCATCCCCCGCGCCACCACCGCGGCGTGGGAAGTCATCCCTCCCCGGGCGGTGAGGATGCCCCGGGCCACGTTCATACCCCCGATATCCTCCGGGGAAGTCTCCACCCGGACCAGGACCACTTTTTCTCCCTTGGCGTGCCAGTCCTCCGCTTCCTCGGCCGAAAAAACCACCTTCCCCACCGCCGCGCCCGGAGAGGCGGGAAGACCGGTGGCGATGGGTTTTTGTTTCTTCTCCTCGGCCGGATCGAGCATGGGATGAAGAATCTGATCTATCTGGCCGGGCTCGACCCTCAAGACCGCGGTCCGGCGGGAGATTAATTTTTCCTTTACCATGTCCGCGGCGATCTTGACCGCCGCCTGCGCCGTCCGCTTTCCGGTGCGGGTCTGCAGGATAAAGAGACGTCCCTTCTCAATGGTGAATTCCAGATCCTGAGTGTCCCGGTAGTGTCTCTCCAGTTTCTTCCGTATTGAAATCAGTTCCCGGTAAACCCCGGGCATATCCCGCCTGAGCTCGGAGATGGGCCGCGGAGTCCTGATCCCCGCCACCACGTCTTCTCCCTGAGCGTTGAGAAGGTATTCTCCGTAAAAGCGGTTTTTCCCGGTGGAAGGATCGCGGGTGAAGGCCACCCCGGTTCCGCTGTCGTCTCCCATGTTGCCGAATACCATCGCCTGCACGTTGACCGCCGTTCCCAGCAATCCCTTGATGGAGTGAATCTGGCGGTACTTGACCGCCCGGGGGATGTTCCAGGAACCGAAGACCGCCCCGATCCCTTTCCAGAGCTGATCCAGCGGATCTGAAGGAAAGTCTTCCCCGGTGTGTTTCCGGTAAACTTTCTTGTAACGCTGCACCAGCTTCTTCAGGTCTTCTTCCTCCAGGGCCGTATCGGGCACCGCGCGGTTCAACGCCTCCTGCTCGAGGCGGGCCGCCCCCTTGACTCCGTTCCTTTTGCCGACCAGGCGTTTGATTTCCTCCAGCTGATGCTCGAAAGCGTGATGGGGAACCCCCATCACCACGTTTCCGAACATCTGGATGAAACGGCGGTAGGTATCCCATCCGAATCGCGGATTACCCGTTTTCTTGATCAGGCCCGGCAGCGTCTTCTCGTTCAGCCCCAGGTTAAGGACCGTGTCCATCATCCCCGGCATCGAGACGGCCGCGCCCGAGCGGACCGAAACCAGAAGCGGGTCGCGGGCGTCGCCGAAACGCTTGCCCATCTCTTTTTCCAGCCGGCTGACGGCCCGTCCCACCTGCTTGGCCAGTTCCGGAGGATATTTTTTCCCGTGCTGATAATAATACCGGCAGACGCCGGCGGAGATGGTGAAGCCGGGAGGCACCGGCAGACCGATATTGGTCATTTCGGCGAGATTGGCCCCTTTCCCTCCCAGGACATCCTTCATATCTCGGTTCCCGTCCGCCTTCCCTCCTCCGAAAAAATAAACGTATTTGCTCATCGCACTCTCCTCAAAGTGTAAACTCGAATGTCGGAATTTTAAACAAACCACAGAGAACACAGAGAAAAAGACAAAACCACAGAGAACACAGAGTTATATTTAAATTTATTAAGATTTATCTCAGTGATCTCCGTGTTTATCTCAGTGACCTCTGTGGTTTACAAAAGTTGCCCGGAGCAGAGCAGCGGGCTAAACAGTTATTTTGTCAGCGGATTCAGATCAGGTACTCTCCCCGCTCGAACTGCAGGAGAGAGAGATCGGCCACCTTTTCCGAATAAAGCCGGTTTATCATTTTCAAAAGGAGTAGACGGTTTTTCCTCAGCCTTTTATCTGTGACGTTCACCAGGACGTTATCGAAAAAATCGTGGAGCGGTTTTGAGAAAGCCCGGGCGTAAAGAGCGGTCGCTTTCTCGTAATTTCTCTTCTCGATCTCTCTCCGCACCCGTTCCGACTCTTTTTCACAGATCCGGTAAAGATTTTTTTCGGCCTTCTCCGCCAGCAAATCCGGCCTGACCGAAGACCGCGCCGGAAGCTTTTCCCGGCGGAAGATGTTGTAGGTCCTCTCCACGACGGTGGTGGCCGCCCGGAGTACCTCGCTCCCTTCCAGGCGCCCGAGCATATCGATGCGGCTGCCCGTATCTCCGAAATCATACCAGGCGGAACCCAGGACCGCTTCCACCGCGTCGGAGGCGACTCCGCGGGTTTCATAGTAACTTTTCAGGCGGCTCTTGAAAAAAGAGAGTATCCGGTCTTTCGCTTCTTTCCCTTGAGCGCTTTTCAATCCCAGGCAATTCAGCGTCTCTTCGATCAGAACATCGATCGGCAGCGCCAGTTTCAATTCCAGCAGTATCCGGATGATCCCCAGAGCCTGGCGGCGGAGTCCGTAGGGATCCTGCGAACCGGAGGGCTCGATTCCGGCCGCCAGAAAAGCCGTTACGGTGTCCAGCTTATCGGCGAGGGAAACAACGGCGCCGATTGCAGACTCCGGCAGCGCGTCGTCCGCCGAGCGCGGCAGATAATGCTCCCCGATCGCCCCCGCCGTTTCCTCATCCTCGCCGGAGCGCCGGGCGTATTCCCGGCCCATCACTCCCTGCAGGTCGGTGAATTCGGTAACCATGGCCGTGGTCAGGTCGTTTTTGCAGAGGGCGGCGGCCCGCCGGACCAGCCGGCGCTTTTCTTTTTCCAGTCCCAATTCGGCGGCTATAAAAGATGAAAGCTTCTTCAGGCGCTCGACCTTGTCGAAATAGCTCCCCAGACGGGCGTGAAAGATTACCCCCTTGAGATCTCCGGCGCGGCGGGCCAGCGGGCGGGCAAGATCCTCCTTCCAGAAGAACTCCGCGTCGGCGAGACGCGCCCGGAGCACGCGCTCGTTGTTCTTCCTGATGCCGGCGGTATCACGGTAGGGCCCGTTGGCGACGATGAGAAAGCGCGGGAGCAAAGCCCCGCCGGGACCGTGGATCGGGAAATAACGCTGATGCGATTTCATCACGGTGACCAGCACCGGCGCGGGAAGGCTTAAGTAGCGCTCTTCGAAGCCGCCTTCGATTACCCGCGGATACTCCACCAGGTTGCAAACTTCCTCCACCAGTTTCGGGTCGAGCTCTTCAGAGCGCATTTTAGGCCGGTATTTCCTCTTCTTTTTCAAGAGCTCGCCCGCCAGCCGGCGGCGGCGGCGCGCGGGATCGGCTATCACGAAATTCCGCTCCAGCCGGCGGCCGTACTCATCAAGATCGGCCTCCGGAAGGGAAACCGACCCTTTCCCGAAAAAACGGTGGCCGCGGGTTACCCGGTTGGATTTAACCCCGGCGACTGACAGATCGAGAATTTCGCTTCCCCAGAGGCAGACCAGCCAGCGGATGGGGCGGGGGAAGCGGAAGGAGCTATTCGGTACCCAGCGCATCGACTTGGGAAAGGAGAGGGACTCGAGAAGGGGTGCGATCTCCGACTTCAGATTCTCGCCCTGCTCTGATCGGACCGTCAGCCTGACGTAGGATCTTCCGCCCTTCCGGCCCACCCGGAGATCGGAAAGCTTCCCGCCCCGGCCGCGGACAAAACCGGCGGCGTTTTTATTCCAGTTTCCCCGCTCGTCGCGGGCCCGGTCCAGAGGCGGTCCCCAGATCGTTTCCACCCGGAACCGGGGGAGATTTTCGATGAAAACGGTGAGGCGGCGGGGAGTGCTCCAGGTTTTTACCTGCCGTTTCGGCGCCCACTTTTTTCCCCACTCTTCCAGCTGCCGGCGGGCGGGGCTTATATATGAAGCCGGGAGTTCCTCGGTCCCGATCTCGAGCAAAAAATTTCTCCGCTCCTCAGCCATTTTCTTCTCCCTTCCCCGCCTCCTCCTCGAGATAGAGCCGGGCGCAGGCCTTGGCCAGCGAACGCACGCGGGCGATGTAGTTTGCCCGCTCGCTCACGCTGACCGCACCGCGCGCGTCGAGAATGTTGAAGATATGCGAACACTTCAGGGTGAGATCATAGGCCGGGTAAACCAGGGAACGCTCGGCCAGCTCCCGCGCCTCGTTTTCGAATCGAGTGAAAAGCTCGCGGTATTCTTCCACCGGAGCCTCCTCGAAACTGTAGCGGGAGAACTCGTATTCGTTCCGCCGGCGGACGGATTCGTAGCTGACCCCCTCAACCCACACCAGGTCGAAAACGTTTTCCACTCCCTGAAGAAACATCGCGATCCGCTCCAGCCCGTAGGTCAGCTCAACCGAGACCGGTTCCAGCTCTATCCCCCCCATCTGCTGAAAGTAGGTGAACTGGGTGATCTCCAGGCCGTCGCACCATATCTCCCACCCGAGTCCGGAAGCCCCCAGGGTGGGAGACTCCCAATCATCTTCGACGAAACGGATATCGTGACGGCGCGGATCGATACCCAGATGGAAGAGGCTGGCCAGATATTGACGCTGGATCTCGGCCGGCGCCGGCTTGATGATCACCTGGTACTGATAATGCTGGTAGAGGCGGTTGGGGTTTTCCCCGTAACGCCCGTCGGAAGGCCGGCGGGAAGGCTGCACGTAGCCCACCTTCCAGGGAGAGGAGCCCAGCACCCCGAAGAAGGTGGGCGGGGCGAAGGTTCCGGCCCCCACCTCCACGTCGTGCGGCTGAACCAGGACGCACCCTTTCCTCCCCCAGTAAGAACTCAGTTTCGCTATTAATTTTTGGAATTCCATGCGCTAAGTCCCTGTTTCGGAATTTCAAAAAATCTGCCACAAAGGCACAAAGACACGAAGGATGGGTGATTATTCCTCGTTCCCACGCTCTGCGTGGGAACGCATATAATTTCAAAAAAACAAAAACAAAGGTATTATATGACAGGATATACAGGATAAATAGGATATGATTTCAACAAGTATCCAGTAAATCCTGTTAATCCTGTCTAAATTTAGCGGTTCAGTTGCCCGAGCGGAGCGAGGGCTAAGTTCTGATGAGCGCAGAAAAGATAACCCGGAAGGAACTGAAACATGACGGTATGGTGGACGCTGTTTTTTCGATCAGCATTCACCTGCAGCAGCACATCAAGATCTATATTTCTCTCGCTGCCCTCCTGATCATCGGGGCGATAATAATCGGAGTGATGTTTTATCAAGACTCCCAGAAAAACGAGCGGGCGGTCAGCTTGCTGGCGCATGCCCGTGGTCCCGAATCGCTGGAAAGAATTTTCCGGGATTATCCGGAGACGGAATCAGCCCCGCTGGCGCTTTTCTTAATGGCGGACCTTCTCTACCGCCAGGGCGGTTATCAGTCAGCCCGGCAGAAATATGAGCTTTTCTTCCAGAATTATCCCCAGCATGTATTTGCCCCTTTCGCTCTGATGGGAGCGGCTTACTCAGCGGAAAGCCAGGAGAGATGGGAAGAAGCCATCGACTTTTACCGCCGGGTGAGGCAGCGATTCCCCCAATCCTTTCTGGTGGCCGAAGCTCTTTATAACACGGGACGATGTCAGATTCGTTTGGGTCGGCGGGAAGAGGCGGTGGATTCCTACGAAGAAATCATTACCTTGCACCGCGCCAGCTCCTATCTTCGCCTGGCCAGCGAAGAGCTGGTGAAGCTGGAAAGCACGGTAGAATCCGGCGGTTAAATTTATCTTGACGGTTAAATTTTATATTGATAAATTGGCTCTCCAAAGTAGGATAACGTAGAATAATCCGGTTTCAAGGATGCCGGAAAAGAAGAGGAAGAGGCTCAGTAAACAAAGGAGGTTAGAATTATGAGAAAAATGTTCGTGTTTTGTTTGGCGTTGTCAATGCTTTTCATCGGCAGCAGCCTGCTGAAGGCCGAGGTTCAGAATGTCAGGCTCGGAGGGGATATCCGGACCCGGTTCTACTACACCAAAAATCTCTATGATCTCGACAGCGACAGTGATGACGATGATTACTATGTCCGTCAACGGAGCCGGATTTCGGCCGAGGCCGACCTTACCGATAATATCTGGGCGGTGGCCACGGTGGAAGCCGACGGATTGTGGGGTTATGAAGGGATCAAGCGCCCGGGGCAAACTTCGTCCGGCAGCACCAATGAGTGGGATGTCGATATCGCCGAAGCCTATCTGCAGCTGAGCGAAATTTTTTACAGTCCTCTCACCCTGAAAGTGGGTAGGCAGTACCTCCACTACGGCCGGGGATTTCTGATCAGCAGCCGCGAATGGGAATACAAGTTCGATGCTGTCCGGGGCATTTTTGATTTTTATCCATGGACCGTCGATCTGATTTATTCCCGCCTGGTGGAATCGGATTCGCCGGTCAGCGGAGGAGCCGGCAAGCCCGCTGACGATGAGGACCTCTTCGGGGTTAACTTCAAATACGAAGAGGATCTCTGGACACTGGAAGGTTACGTTTTCGGGATCAGGGACGAATACGAATGGGGCGATCCCGAGATGATAAAGAACGCCCCGGTCGCGGTGGGAATCAGGGGGGACGCTTCCCCGGTTGAAGCCTTCGACATCTGGGGCGAGTTCTGTTACGAGTTCGGCAAATACCAGTATTCAACGATGGATAAAGCCGAGAAAATCAAGGCTTTCGGGTTTGATCTCGGCGCGGTGTATGTTTTCGACGTGACCTGGGAGCCGGCCATCGCAGTCTCCTATATCTTTGGTTCCGGGGACGACGACGATGACGAAGACCTGGAAATGTTCAATCCGTTCTTCAATTACAATTATTACGGTTACGCCTACAGTCCCTACCTTTCCAACATCGGGATCATAAACGCTCAGCTGAGCGTTCTTCCCTCCGAGGAAACCACGCTGGTCCTGGACTTCTTCTATTATACCCAGAACAAGAAGTTGCCCATGTCGATGGGAGATCCCAACCAGGATAACGGCGGGGTTCTGGCCACCACCAACGGAGAAGAAAAAGATCTGGGGATGGAACTCGATGTCATCTTCGAGTACGATTACACCGAGGATCTGAGCTTCCAGCTGGTCGGGGCCTGGTTCAAGCCGGGTGACGCTTACGAGCTGGCCTCCAACGATAACAATCCCGATGACGTCTTTGAAGGCCGTCTCGAGATCATGCTGAATTTCTGAGTTGTTTTATACGGCAGGATTCAGGTTGAAAAAGCCGCCTTTCCCCGTGAGGGGAGAGGCGGCTTTTTCTGTATTGAAGAGACGAACCGGATCGGTTAGGATTTTTGCGTGAATATCAGGGCCAATTGCATCAAATGGCTTGTCTTCGCGGTGGTGGCCGCGGCTTTTCTCTGGGCGAAAAAGTTCGGTCTTCATTATACCGCCAGTGGGGATGAGAACGCTTATTTTTACATGGCGAAGCTGATGGCCGAAGGCAAGCTTTTTTACCGAGACTTCTTTTTTGCCCATCCCCCCCTCCAGCTTTGTCTGCTTTCGGCTATTTACTTTCTTTTCGGTTTCAATTTTGTTTTGCTCAAGCTTACCGCCGCCCTTCCTGCTCTCCTCGGTGGCGCATTGTTGTACCATCAACTCTGGCGGCGCGGCGACCGCCTCGGCGGGATATTTTTCATAATCATTTTCCTTTTCAATTATGAGCTCTTGAAAATCAGCACCCATCCCTTCGGTCTGAACCTGACGGTTCTTTTCATCATGATCAGCGTTTATTTCTTCCTGGAGGATCGAGCCTTCCCCTGCGGGCTTTTCTGGGGATTGGCCGCGGTCACCGGTCTTTACGCGCTGCCCTGGGGTTTGATCCCGGCGCTCTTTTATCTTTTTGATGAGGCGAGGTGGCGTAACTGGGGCGGGTTTGCCGGTGGTTTTCTCCTGATTTTCGGGACGGTAAATTTAATTTTTGTCCTTATCTTCCGGGAACAATATACCACTCCGGTTTACCTCTATCATTTTCTCAAGCCGCGGGGGAGGGAGCTGGTGGCCGATGTTTTCATTCAGGTGATAAAAAGAAATTTTCTCTTATTCTTCCTGCCGTTTCTTTACGTCTGGAGCCCGAAAAGCCGTCCGGCCTCGGCGGTTCTGGCCGCCGCGGTGGTTTACCTCCTATTTCTGACGGCTCTCAACCCGCTCTTCACCCAATACTTCATGTTGCCGTTGCCGTTCCTCGCCTGGATAGGAGCGAAAAGCCTTTCCCTCTGCATAAGAAAATTTTCTTCCCCGCTGGCCCGCGCGGGCCAGTTAGTAGTCTGCTTGCTGATCGCCACCGGATTCACCGCCGACGGCTGGAGCCTGGGGGGGGCTCTGGATAATCTCCAGAGATATGTCGTTCATGAGCGGGGGACCGATTTCCGGAATCTTCGGGCCTGCAGCGATTTTATTCTTGAAAATTCGGCTCCCGGTGATTTACTCTTCGGTCACGTCACCACCGTTCCCCTCCTGGCCCTTCTCACCGGGAGGGATATTGCCCTCGATGTGGTGGATACCAATCACATGAGATTCAAATCCGGGGTTGCCGATCTTGAGAAAACGCTCGATCGGCTGAGCGAGGAAATCCGTTTAAAGTTTTTCATCATTCAGGAGAGCCGATTCTGGTTGGATCAACGCGTTCAGGGCTATTTAAAAAGGTGCTCGCCGGTGGCCGTTTTCGAAGAGCCCCGGGAGCGAATCTTAATATACGACTGCCGGAAATGATGATGTGTAACGATTCGATGCCGTTTTGAACGAATTGTCCCCGGCGGTCGTATTAAATGATAGGCTCTGGCCTGTTACTTCGATGGAAATTTCAGAAAAACTATATTTATTAGCACCTGATTACTCTTCCGTCCGGCAGAGCAGCCGGATCTGACGGAGATTTCTCTGAATGAAGTTAAAAATCAGGATAATCAGAGAAATCAGGTGCAAAAAGTTTAGAAGATGAGTTATATAGGAGATTGAAAATGAAAAAAATATGTCTCATTTCCCTGCTTTGCCTGGGGCTGGCTTCTTGTGCGTCTCCGCCTCCGCCCCCGGTTTACAATGCCCGACTTTACACGATCAACAATGAAGAAATAATAGTCCGGAATTTGAAGCTCTGGGAAAAAAATTACCAGATTGAAACCCAGAGTTTTCATCCGCGCTGGCGGGAAAGCTTGAGGTTGGTCAACATAGATTTCGGAGAGATCGCTTCCGCGGAGCAGATGGATGATGAAGTTACCCGGGTGAAGTTCCGGAACGGGCGCGAGGATGAATTTACCGAATTTTTTGAAGATGAATACAATCTCAAAGGGTGGTCCGCTTACGGTCCCTTTGAAATCAGCGCCACCCTGGTCCGGGGCTTGATATTTTTAGATGAGGACGGCAATGAGGTTCGCCAGGCGGTGACTGAAATCGCCCCGGTGATTCCAGCCCCGGAAAAGCTCGATCGCTTCGTAACCTTCGATGGAGATATTATCTCCGGAAATATCCTGGGGGATAGTTTCGAAATCCAAACCGCTTATGGAACATTGTCCCTTGACCGCGAATTGATCTCCGAGATTCGTATTGATAGGGAAAGAGATGATTTATTGGATATCGTAAATTTTAAAAACGGGGATATCATCTCGGGCTGGATTGACCCTCCCCGCTTCCGGATGGAAATTTCCGACGGGCAGGAGATCAGCATGGAGGTTGAAAATTTGAGTCGAATTCTCTTTGCTCGCCCGGTGGCTATGGAGGAAGACTGAAAATTAGCATTTAGCAATTATCATTTATCATTTAGCAGTTAGCAATTGTCAATTAGCAATC
>Ga0272441_10007774_pt1 | contig 17287 bp, 20 predicted proteins | sample SSMProp6N_FD_193582 | JGI IMG/M metagenome (GOLD analysis project Ga0272441, IMG submission 193582) | Marine sediment archaeal communities from Little Sippewissett salt marsh, Falmouth, MA, United States - SSM-Prop-6N | ecosystem: Environmental > Aquatic > Marine > Wetlands > Sediment ...
AACGCCCTCGGTCCTCGTCAACATCGGCGGCGACGGTAAGTTTGAGGTCGATGCGGGGTGGAGCGAGTGCGAGCTTCAGCTGGACTTCGACATCAGCTTTCCGCCCGCGTTTAGCTGCGGCCTGCTCACCGGTGATAAGTGGATCGACATCGCCTCACTCAGTGGGGGCACATGCGAGATAATGCATTTGTGCCCAGATCCTTCGGGTATTGCGGAGGCGGGTAGTATTCGTTTTGTCAACACCCTGCAGCCGGGTTTCTTCCAGAACAGCGGCGGGACCTGGTGGTTCCGGATTGTCGGAGAGAGGGGACATCTGGCCTGGGGACTCGACTGCGGCCACATTACATATTGGGATGCGGAAGACAACTACACCATTCAAAGAGTCTATGCGCCGGTGCCGTGCATGGTCGAGGCCACAGGCCTCGACAGCACATATAACTGGCTGCGTGGGCCGGGGCCCGGTCATGAAACGCGTCCACTTGAATTGCATATGGGCGACCAGTGTACCGTCTACGGGGAGTTCATGGCCTCTATTCCGTGTCCGACGATAGCGATCTCCGGCAATCGTCTGAAAGGCCCTGGCGGCCTGGACACCGCACCGTTGGATGCGTGGGTTGATGAAGACTGTACAATAAAAATTGGGTTTGATGCTTCACTGCCTTGTCCGTTGGATCTCACTGTGCGCGGTCCCTACGATGGAGCCTGCGGCTTTACATTCGACGCTTACCTGCAGACCTGGGACTGTATGCTTAACATCAGTTGGGGCTTCAATAGTTTTGACTTCTGGGAATGCGTAGACGAGCGTAATTGGTGTAGCTTCCTCCAGGACACGTGTGACTGGTTCTCGTGTGGAGACCTGCAGGGCGCGGGCGAACTTATTACCGTATATGATGGCGAGGGCAACTGCGTCGTTGAACACATTTGCACAGGTTTATTTGAAGGCGAGTCCCCTTCGCCCTTTAAGTTCATAGATACCTTTTACTTAGAGTTATATGACCATACTGCGGCTACCGCGCCGCTGCTGTTCTTGGGCTGGGAATATCACCAGGTCCAGCCGTACTTTACATGTGGTCATTTGGAGACGTTTGTGTACGATTCTCCTACGACAGTGTACCTGACGGGGGTAACTCTGTTTAAGTGTGCGTGGCTGGATGAATGCATTGTAGGGGGTGACGGGATTACCGTGTTTTACACTGGCGAGGAGTTAGTTGTCGATCACACTTGGCTGGGAGCCTCTGGGGTGGGCACAATAAACTCGCTTGACGGAGTGACTCCGTTCACCGGGGGGTCTGATTTTCAATTACACGCCTTGGGTGTTGGAAGTGGATGGGATGGGTCACCTGCGCCTACGTGACCTCACGGCAGTCGACTTGACGGTGACGTTTGTGACATGATAGTATACAGCTTGTATGATAGAAAACAGAGGAGGTAACAATGGCGGTAAGTCTGACAGTTCGATACTACCGCAACGAGATCGTCGCCAACCTGCAGAGCTACGATTTGCGGGTGGTGATCGAGAGCGCTGCGGACATGCCGGAGAAGATTTTTGTCCTGCAACGTATTCCGGCGCCGCCGGGTGGTGAGGATGAAGACAGATTCCAGTGTATTGCTGATCCTGTGGATCTGGAGGAGATCCCCGAGGATAGCCCGGATCTCAGCAACGACATGCCGTATTTCCGCGTCCAGGAGATTACGCTGCGGTTCCGCAGCATGGAGACTCTGGAGGAAGTACGGCAACTGATCGCAGAGGATCTACAGGCCCTGGTAAATTCACTCAAGGCCGCGGAAACGCTGGAGCTGATGGAAGAGGTTACATATGCCTGAGGGGCGGCCAGTTATTCTTTCCCAGTCGATGGTATCCCGTTGCCTGGCGGATTCCGAGTTCCTGGCCCAGGTGCCGGAGTTCAGCACGCTCAAGGCCAAGCTGAAGGTCATGCGTATTGAACGTACGCGCCGCGGTTGCTCGGGCTGCAGAAAGGTCCGGGTGCAGCAGAATTTGTTCAAGGACTTCCAGCTGATTACGTTGTCTCTCGGTAGAGCGGGACTCGACCGGATGAAAAGATACCTGGGCGTCGAAAGCCTGATGATGAATACATTGGATACGAAAACCAACAAGGTTAGGGTCAGAGTGGTCTAACCGTAAAGGAGCGCCAATGAGCAAAAGCGACAGATACAAGATGCTGCCCGATTTTCGGGTGGTGAGTAAGGTCCAGATCCTGGCAGAGACGCTGGATTACAATCATGAGATGATGAACATCCCGCACATGTGGAAAGAAACCCGAGGCGGGGGTGTCAAGCTCGTCGTCCTGGATACTGGGTTGCCGAAACATATCGATCTTGATCCCGTCGACTCGAAGAGCATGATTCCAGATTACCTGGAAGACGAGAACGGGCATGCTACCCACGTCGGGGGCATTATCGCCGCCATCGCGCAGAATGGTATGGGCGTGGCGGGTATCGCACCAGGTGTCGACGATTACTACGGTGCAGTGCTTGACGGCGAGGGCGGGGGAAGTCTCGACGACGTCATTCGTGGTATCTATTGGGCTGTCGACGAAATCAATGCGGATATCATCAACATGAGCCTGGGTGTGCCGGATTACGCGCCATTGATCAAGGAAATGGAAGCGGCGTGTAACCACGCTGTTGATCAGGGTTGTTTGGTGGTCGCGGCGGCCGGTAACGAAGCCAGCGGTGTGGGCCAGCCCGCCATGTACGATTCGGTGGTAGCCGTAGCGGCCGTCGGCAGCGATAGGGAACATGCATACTTCTCGAATACGGGGCCCGAAGTTGATTTCGCGACAGGGGGCGTGGACGTCTACTCCACATATTTAGGCAACAGCTATGCGAAATTGAGCGGGACGAGCATGGCCTCGCCGGCCCTGGCCGCCGTTGCGGCACTTATCAAGGCAAAACACAGACAACAGGGGACAGAACTTACACCGGCCCAATTGAAGGAGCACATCCGGAAGATTGCCTACGACGTAGGCCCGGGCGGTTTCGACGAGATGTACGGCCACGGGATCCCCATCTTCGGTAAAAACGGGAATACGGCTCCGGAAGAACCGTCGGAAGAACAGCCCAATGGCTCAAAGCAGAAGGACAAGGGCCCTAGTTCCAACTGCTTATATTGGCGTACGTGGACCATGTTCATCCAAAAGGTCGACCGGGAACTGCACGATGGTGCATACCTGGAGGACGCTTTTACTGAAGGAATTCGTCTGTTGGCCAAGGAAACCAAATACATTGACCGGATGTTGCGCCGTAAGTAGCGTCAAAAAAACCTGAAAAAAGGTGTTGACACTAGTCGGCTGGTCTGGTAACCTTGGGGCAGAATAGAGGTATGGAAGCTTTGAAGGGCTATCCATACCGGCCTTTTGCCCGAGGCTTGAATACTTGTTCCTTCCTTCTCGACGGGGACCTGTCATTCCTTGACAGGTCCCCGTTCTCTTAATCACCAGGGTTTCCCGGTTATAAGGACATGAAGAGCGTTTTGTTTCCCTGAAAGGAGGAAAGAACATGACTCTAAAAGACAAACACAATGTATCGATGATCTGCATGTTGATGGCGGTCATCTGCGGAATCGTGGTTGGCTTCTTTGAGACCAGCCAGCTGACCAACATTGTACTGACTCTTTTGGGCGCAGAGTTTCTTGTCGCCCTGGGATTCTGGATCTATGTTAAGGGTGCCCTGGACGAGAGGGGCGACCACGAGAATCGGCCGAAAAACCGGCCCATGAATCGGATCTTGCGGGACCTCTAGGTTCCTGCGAAAAAGGGGAAGAAATTCCCCTTTTTTAGCTATTGCATTGTTGACTGGGCTCTGCTACACTTGTACCAAACTGGAGATCGACTATGTTCATCAAGCCGCGGCCGATCGGCACCAATCCGCCGGACGATGAAGACCGGCAGGCTATTTGGCGTGTCACCAGCGGTGACATGTTACAGCTTACTACCCGCGTAACACTGGTTACCGGCGACCCGGTCACGCCCGAGAACTCCAAGCTCCGTTTCGTCCTCTCACAGAATCGGTTTACCTGGGAACCCTTTTGGGAAGGTGAATGGATGAACGGAATCGAAGAGGTCGATCGGCAGAATCATCCGGGCCTTGTTACGATCAGGGTCCCCGATTCCGTGGGCGATACGCTTCGCCGCGGGGCTTATGCTTTTTCCATGACGGTTTCAAACCGATATGGTAAGGATACGTGGACCCCGCTAATCGGTACCATGCTCGTGGAGTATGAACCGTCTTCGCCACAGCACGATGTCCCGTATCGTGACAACGATGATCCCGATTACTAGGAGCAGCTATGAAGGTAGACGGCGAACAGCTTGTGGCCCTGGCCAGTATCTTCAAAACGGCGCAGGAGCGGGAAGATAAGAAAGACGACGAGAAGGAAGAGAAGAAACCTAAGCGCAAGAAGCGCCGACGTCCCGCGTTCTCTGCCGCATATCCGAGTTACAGCCGGTCGCTGGTAACACAGTTGACGCCCAAGCCCACGCGTTCGGGTGTGCTGCGTGGAGCGGGTACAGGTGCTTTGGGCGCTATCCTTGGTGCGCTCGCCGCACGGTTGCTGACCAAGGACCCGCGTATCGTCGGTGGCGGTGCCGCTGCCGGCGGATTGTTGGGTGCGGTTCCCGGCTATCTTTCGGGCAAGCGAGAGGCCGAGAGCGAGAAATCACGACTACTTTTCCTGCGCCGGTTGGGTATCAGCCGTCCCGGCGAATTAGAGGCCCTGACGCGTTACCCGCCGGCTGCGGGGCGAGCACTTGAGGAGGACCGTATTTAATGCCACGTATTCCCACAGCCCTGATCATGAAGGCGCTTCGCGGTGTAGGGCGCGCCGGGAAAGCTTTGACTACACCCACGGCGCGTAGAGCTCTTGCAGGAGGTACAATAGGCGGTGGCTTAGGTTACTTTGTTACGCCGCACATTACGGGCTATGCCGATGTGCCCCAGGCGCGTCGACAGTCGGCTATCATTGATGCGCTCATGGGTGCGACACTGGGTGGCCTTTCCGCCCGGTACGGGGGCTTTGGCGGTGGGTTAAAGGCCATTGGCTTCAAGACGCCTGCCACTGCGATTGGGGCCGCAGCAATTGGAGAATTGCCGCCGCATCACATTGCTAAGCTTATCAAGGAGCGGCAGACCGCTGAACGCATCGGCACAGCAGCACAGCAGATGGCGCAGGCGGGTATTCCTGCAGCTTTGCAACGGACGCTCACGGGTCCGACGGCGCGTGGTGCCGGTGTTGGTGCCGCAGGCGCCGGCTTGGCGGCAATCCTGTCGGGTTTGATGAGACGAAGAAGTGAACGCGAAATGAAAGCACGAACAACACGCGGCCGCATGATCGGCAAAGATTTTCTCAAATACCTGATACCGGCAATGGTCGCCGGCGGTGTTGCGGGTTCGTTTGTGCCTAAGGCACAACAACAATGAAAAAGATCATGGTAGCCGGTCCCTGGATCGGAGAATTCGGGTACGAACTATTCCGTTGGCAGGGTTACCTGCGTCACTGCGCCCACGAGTTTGACCACATTGTCGTGGCCGGACGCAATTGGCACAATTTCCTATATCAAGATTTCTGCACCGATTACCGTGTATTTGATACAGACATCAATCCCTGCGAGGGCCGCTTCAACCGGCCGAAAACCGATCTCACCCGGCTGTTGCAGCGCACATTCGGCGACCTGCCCTACATGACGGCCGTCAATCCCCTGGACAAAATCACCGACGACCGGGAGACCTGGCCCCAAGAATTTGTGCCCTATGGCCACTGGGATCCCCTCTACCAGTTTCATGTTGTGATCCATGCGCGGGACATCCAAATCCCAGACGAACAGGCGATGGTGCCCGACCACGTACGTATCAAGATGACGCGCAACTGGGACCCCAAAAAGTGGGATGAGCTCGGTGCATGGCTGTACGATAACCGGCTACTTGCCTGTTCTATCGGCTGCAAAGAGGCCGCGGCCCACGTCCCGGGCACGGCAGACTTGCGGGGTATGCCGCTTTTCATCCTCGGTAAGGTACTTCGCGGGAGCCGTATGATTGTTGGCCCTTCCAGCGGTCCTATTCACTTTGCTACGTTGTGCGAGTGTGCGCAGGTAGTGTGGGGTTCACCGCACCTGGAGATGCGGTACAAACAACTGTGGAATCCCTTCGGTACACATGTGTCTTTCTTGTCTGTAGACGATCAGTGGGATCCGCCGCTTGACCGGGTAACGGGAGCGATTCAAGATGTCCTCCGCTGAACAGTTGAAGCTCGATATCGGATGTGGTGGTCGCGGTAGCCGGCAGAAGGGCTTCATCGGCATCGACACATGGCCACGTCCGGAGGGCAAGAGCCCAGAGGAGTACCTCCAGCTGGATTTCGTTCGAGACAAACTACCCTGGTCCTCGAACAGTGTGGATCAGGCTATTGCGCTACATCTCATCGAGCATCTGGATTTGAAGGAAGGTCAGCGGTTTTTCAAGCGGGCGATGGACCTGCTCAAACCCAAGGCTACGCTGACGGTAACATGCCCCGACCTCCGGCTGCTGGCGACAGCCTATGTCAGTCGTGATCAGGAGTTCCTGAAGCGCAAACATCTTCGCGGCGGTAAGTTCATTTGGCCCGGTGACACGTTGGCTGACAGATTAAACCAGGCTATTCATCAGCAGGGACATAAGTGGGCCTACGACCAGGAATCGCTGCTTTACCATGCACGTAGAGCCGTAGGGGAGAAGGCGCGCATCATTCCGATGCCGGGAGATTGGCGGTGGTGGACGCGTCCGGATCATGAGACCGGTATCGTTCTAACCAAGCGCTGAAATACTCTTCGGATAGCCTGTCGAGCTCGGGGTCCCGTTTCATTAGCTTCTCATAGGGTTCAGTGCCCTGTGCTTTTTTCCAGCGTTCCAGCACTTTCATTTCCTGTGCCTTTCCGTCGTATTTACGCTTGTCGAAGGTACTGCCAGCCGCAAAACGCGGCACTGTATTCAGCCCCGCATCTGTGAATGGAACACCCAGCTGCTTGGCAAGTTCCTTTCGGTACTCTGGGAACGCGAACCAGTGGTCGAAGCGTATCACCAATAAGTCCCCGATCGGACTCTTGCCCAGTGCGGCCGCCATGTGGCTGCGGTAGGGGTTGAAGCGACGCACGCACCAATCCTCGATGACGTCCTGCCGCACCGTGCCCTTCAGACATCTGTTGCCCGGATGCATGGCGGTGCTTGCCAGCCAATTGCGGAAGCGGCGGAGAACCAGGATTACCTGTACTTCGTCGGCCCGTCGTATAGCGTCCGATTCGTCCCAGCCCTGGTTGTGCCAGCGGCGCAGATCGAATGTCTCCAGATTGACGAGCAGGTCGTACGGGTTGTCACCGTAGCGGGTGATGCAAATATCCGGCCGCGGGGTCTCAAACGATTTGTGATCTTTACTGAGATACACGTTATTGAGATGGGTAATACATCCGTGCTGCTCGCATATCCAGTTGAGTACACCGTGATGGCCGCTGCGGTGCATTCCAATAACGACAAACAGCTTCATGATTCCAGTCCTACAAGATTCTTCTGGAAAATCTTCTTCTGGAATTCGTCCTTGCGATAGGCGTTGCGGCTCCATATGCCTGCGTAGGGATCGAGCGTGGCCCCCATGTCGATCATCGTCGGAACCGCACAAAGGCGTGCTACGCGGAACATCAGCGGATTGGCGGCCATACCCGAGCATACGAGTATGAGGTCCGGTTTTTCCTTCCAGACCATTTCCAATGTCTGTTCTACTGTCCGTTCGATTGCCAGGAAGGCATCGGAGGTTGGAACCGAGACCTGGGCCTTGATATTCCAGATCTTGTGTACGTCTTCGTTGCGCAGATGTTTCGGGCCCACAAGCACGGTGCGCCTGCGGCGTACGGCCTGAATAAGGGGCCCGAGTTTGCCGTTGGCGTTGGCGCCCGAGAGGACTTCCTTGTAAACCCAGACCCGTTGATTGAGACACCGGTTCGTGATCCATTCCTCGACGGAGGGCCCAAGCTTCTTACCCGGGTTTGATCCATACCAAATGTGACCCGGTGGGGGATTGACCAGAGTATCAATCAATGCCATCTGCAATGGTTGGATATAGTGTTCGCCATTACAATTCTGGCCCGGATGGCCGAGGATACACGCCCACTCCCCATCTCCGTAATTGGCCTGTACGAAGCGCGTACGCTTGTCGAGCAGCTCTACATAGTCTTGGACGCATACGGGTGTTCTCATGGGAATTTTTGATACTCCTTCCATGACGGCGGGAGGTAAAGATCCCACTGTCGCTGTTGCCGTGCAACCGCTGCTTCGCTCGCCGGTATGTTGCGTCGAAGCGCTGATCGGTACTTCAATTCGTCGTCTTCTGTAACCCAATCGTCCGGGTGTGCGATACATAGCATAGGGATACGTCGTTCCTGGGCAACGATCGCTGTTTGCTCATCGATCTTGCCCGGCTCCATTGTGCGCCAGTCGAGCATAACAGTACTGCTGTGGTAGGCCAGGATACCGGTACCCAGCATGTGAACTGGTAGATCGTGAGCAAGATACGTGGCATGGCTGAACAGTATCCGGGTCTGTGGTTGCATAGGGTCCGGGTGTTTGACGAACAATACGCCGTGGACACCGATCACAGCCTGGCGGTGATACTTTTCGACAGCCTGTACCATTTTGTACGTGTAATCTGGAGGATAAATAAGATCATCGTCAACCGTCAGCCAGTAGCCGAGACTGCGGTGGGCCATGTACAGCTTACCCCGGGCACCCAGGTCGGGTGGCGAACGATAGACGGTGATCTTAGGATCATCAAAAACACCTGTGTAGTATCCGGATGGATAACCGTTGAGGTAGACATCGAAGTTGTCACAGGTACCCAATAGGGATTGGATCACGCGCTTCATTCCGACCTCACGCGTGGGCACACTGGCCATAGCGATGGTGATTTGTTCGTCGTTCATGTTCTGGCTTTCGTTTACGCAATTCTCAGCGTCACGTTGTCCTGCGTAACCTGTTTTCTGAGAACGAGCGCATTTTTCATAGCGTAACTTTCCCACTTGTCTATGTCAAGCACCCAGTATCGATTTTCGTCAATATTCAGGTCCTTGGGGCAGGGGCGTGTCCAGCCCCGGGCGTCAAACTCCTCGGTAAGGCCCTCGGTGCTGAACACTCCGGGTTCCCGCGTATACTTGTTTACCAGGGGCACCAGTTGTTTGCTGGCTGCGACAATGCCCTTCTCCTTCATCCGGAAGACCTGTGGTGGGTTTGGATCCTGGAGATCGGCCACGGACGGACGGCCACGCACATCGCGTAGACCCAGTTTGAGTCGCTGCCGATAGGTCAGGCCCTCGTCCTTGCTGTACAGCAGGTAGTAGACCTCGTTGAGGAAGCCCAGTGCGCCGGTCGTCAGTGGCCCGTAGAAGTTCATGACCAACTTCTCGACGCGGAGCGCGGGCTTGATCTGCAGGGCCCGGCATATGCTGCGGTAACCCATTATAGCGGGGGCCGTAGAGGCCGAGCCCAGCTGGCGACGCTCCTCCTGTGTTGGAGGCAGCAGCATGACCTCCAGCAGAAATGACGCTAGCGCTTCCTGCAGCGCTACGGCGTCTTCGGACGACAGTCGGACCATCTCCTGGCGCGTATAGTCCGTTACGATAACGAACGATGTGTCGGGATCAGGCGTAGCCACTCCCGCAGCTACGGCGTCAATACGTGAAACCAGGCTGACGGGGGACGAGGAGACGAGTTCGCGCATCCGCTTGGCGGGGACGCCCGTCGTCGAAGCCACGTACGGCAGGTTACCCAGCTGTTTCATTCCCTCCAGGTGCTGACGCATGCCCTGGGTGGGTATCTGCGGCAGGGTACTACCGCCGCCAAACAACCAGGTAAGCTGTTCGAAAACGGGTAACCATAGGTTATCCTGGGGTTCAACGTAGAGTAAATGGCGGACAGGCGGTGGAGGCGGGTTCTCTTTGCAGGCGCAGATGTAGCCTACACGCAGCTGGTGCACAAGATGCCCAATGCCCACGAGCAGGCCGGCAACGTAGATGTTGTTCTCGGCCATCTTGACAAACTTGCGAAAAACCTCTTTACAGTCGGCCGCGCCCGTGGGCGGCCGAATACCCTGGTAGATTTGCAGTACCCTTTGTGGAAACGCGTCTACCTGATTCTGTGCCAGTACCTTAGGATCACGGGGGTCGAGTACAAATGCGAAATTAGGCATGTGTAACAACAGGTCGGGACTGACGCCCAGTTTCTCGACTTCAGGCCGTACGGTCTTGCCCACCGCCAGCTTGGCCAGAATGTCGCCCCATTCGTAACCGGCCTTGTCGTAGAACTTGAGATATGTTGCTTTCTGGTCCTGGGCCGCAATCGCGTGGGAAACCGTGGTGGTCAGTCGTTTACCTGTCTGCCCGTTGATTTCCGGTACACGAACAGTATACGACTTGTCCACGGTCTGTATCTCACAAAGATAGGTGATGTCCTTGTTACGGTTGTGCGCGCACTCTCTAACGCTAATGACTGCGTTGCTCAGTGTTACCTCTTCACCGGAGCGCGTGACACCATAGAACCCGCTGGGCCTGCAGTGCACGACCTTGCCGTCACCCAGGATATAGCGTCCGTGCCGGCTACTGTCTGCGTGTTCGATCAGACTCGTGACCTTTTTCGGTATCTTTAACTTGTCAGCTTTTAGGAGGAGCGCGTCCTTTTGCTCCGTGGTAAGCACTACGCGATCGAACGCCGCAACTACTGCCGCGTCGTTTTTGTCGGCCATATGGTCCTGGACTTTGGTCAAGATCCACTTTGCCAGGCTGAGGCGATTTTGATCCACGTCCCGGATATGCCGCAGCAGTTCGCCCGGGTCCTTGTTCTTGAGCGCATGTTTAGACTCATAGACCCCTATACTTGGCCGACGTGGCAGTCCCTCGACAACAGACTTGGCAGCGTAATATTCGAGCGCCTGTCTCAAAGTCAACGGACCTTCGGGCGATGAGATGAGGCAAAGGCGTTGCAGCTGCCGATAAGCCGAGGGCAGCGGTAGCTCCTTGAGCGCGATAATGGGCAGACGTTTCGAGGACCGACTGGAGAACAATCGACAAAGCATACACGCAGCGGCTTCCGAGGCGGCAACGTAGATTTCATCGTCTTCGGGACGAAGGTTGTCTTCTAGGAAGACACCCACATCTTCCCGGGCCACAACGTACTCGTCTATGCGGCGTGCCCGCCCATTGAAATTCTGTACCCGGAAAGCCACGAGGTGGCCGCCGTACGTGTAGGGATAAACCACGTATTCGCCGTGTTTGTATTTGCCTTTGACCCACCAGCGTTTGAGTACGGGCGGTATGTCATCGGAAACCAACATACCCAGGGAACGTGGCGTATCTTGTCGCCACCGTGTCGAGAGACCTGGGAACCAGATCAGGTCTTCCTCCGCCAGTTGCCGGCGCAGACGTTCGGCCGCTGCCGTGTCGCCGCGGAACGCCTTTTGACAGCGATCAAGATAATCATTGACTTCTGCCTGGGTACCGTGTATGTTTGAGTTATCACACTGGGTCATAATACGCTCCGATGGGATGCGGTACGGAGAACACGAGGTGGGGGGACCGTTTCGTAGTATCTAGTTCGATGACCGCGCCTCTCAGCATGGCCGATATTTTTGTCCAATTGACTTGCATATTGTCACTGGATATATAATAATACTCTTGAACTCGTAAAACAAGGAGAATCTTTCATGGATGTGCTACACGATAATAGCCTTCGGACCTGGGTCCAGTTAGGCGATGCTCATGAATCCTTGATTCCACAGTATGTCATGCAGTATAACCTACCCGATAAGGAAGCCGCAAGCAAAATGGAGGACGGATTGTTCGCCGACGATGCGCGCCGCCTTTTCCCTGTCGACTCGAAGGAGGCTACTTGGCTGTCTGCGGCGTACTTCGCGAAAAACGCGGAAAAGCTGCCCTACGATGCTCCCGAACGAATGTACGTAGAGGAGATCATCAAAGACGCGGCCGCTGCATACGACATCGAGGAAGATGTTACGGCGATTATGAACGCAGTTCAGACATCCGAGCTGGAGAAATCCGCAGAGGATGACGACAGTAACTACGGCTGGATCATGATCGACGAGAAAACCGGCGAAGTGCTGGCTCGCAAGTACCCGATGTTCGACGGGCGCGGTGTAAAGCTGGCAAGCACGTATTTCGACGAGAATCGCAACCATTATCCGCTGGGCATTCGACGCGCTATTGCCCGTCGGATTATGAGCAAGGCCGCTGATTACGGCATGGATACCGACGAACTCAGCCCCTCAGTACTCAAGGAAGCTGGGTTTGGCATCCCGCGAAAAGACGTACTGATGCAGGAAATCCTTGAACGGGCGCATTTGACCAAGGACGCGCAGGCAGCAATTCTGCTGGCGAATGTGAACGAACTGATTGCTGGCCTCAGTGATCGGGAGATCGGTGGCAATCTCGATAAGATTGCCGAGGTAATCGACGCATTCGACCACGGTGCCGACCTTACGCGATATTACGGCACCCGCATCCTGATGCCTTCAGACTTCCTGTTTGACGTGAACCTGAAGACGGCTCAGGCTGCCGTGGAGGATGCTGTTGAGTTGGACAAGTACTTGTTCAGCTTGGATAAGCTCGCAGAGCTGCCGCTCAGAGTTTACGAGGACGTGCTTGGCGACGATTTCGCCCAGGCCATTATCAAGACCGGCGAGGAAAACGCCCAGGTTATTGATAAGGCCAAGTTGGCTGATAATCTGTTTTCCCTCCCACGGCCGGATAAGGCGGCGCTTGAAGAACATCTGGCCGAGCTGTTCGCGTAGGAAGGGGGCCCCATGGTCGTCGATGGTTTTGGGAAATATCTCAAAGCTGAAATCGAAACCATTGACGAATTCCGTAAGGCCGAATCCGGCCGCCTTGGAAGAGAACTGACAGCCAACGAAGCTGCTGAGCTGTGGATTTCTTCGGGGCGCGCTGCTAAATTCCGCAAGGAATACGAAGCGAGGCTGAAGAACGATGAGCGAGAAGTACGCTAAACAGACGGCGCTGCAATCACCAGAATCGCTGGCCACGGTAATCCATGCAATCATCCGCCAACAGTATGGCGACGATGCATACCTCTGGGACCCTCTGACGGTATCGCTCGAAGTCCATGACGACTTCCGTGCTGAAATGGATACCATTGCCTTGGACCGCTGGTCAGCGATGCAAGTCATCATGACCACGGATGCATTTTTCAAGCGTCTGGATGCCTTTCTGGGGATTTGTAACACACTGTCCTCGGGTGTTCCCTTCTTCCAGGTATTCGACCCGGTTACCGTAGAGGAGGCGGCGTGGGCAATCACGGAAGTTTCGTTGAACCGTGAGCTCCTGCCTTTCAGCTACCCGGTCAAGAAGTACCTGAAGACGGTGCTCAAGCACGATGGCTATGGCGAAAACGATTATCCTTCACCGTTCCATGAGGTCTTTGACACGCGTCCAGATGCCGGAGTGCTGCGCAAGGGCCTTGGGGAGCTGAGCAACCAAGACAACGTGGAGGCTTTTATCGACGAACAGCTTGGCGATATGGTATACCAGTTCAACCAGATCTCTGATCTGAGGGACCTGGATGATATCATTTTACGCAGGAGTATGGACGAATACGTTGGCACGGTCTTGGGTAAGACCGACCGAAAGGAGTAACAGATGAAGAAGGCGTGGCAGACAACCGAATTCTGGACGATGCTGATCACCAATATAATCGGCGTCGCTGTGCTGGTTGGTGTGGTGAACGCGCAGGATGGCGAGGAGCTGGGCAACGCGCTCAAATCCATTGCCGGGGCTGTAATCACTATCCTGACGACACTAGGTTATATTAAGTCGCGTACCGAGGTTAAGAAGGCCCGCATCGAAGCCCTCAAACAGGGTAACGGCAATCGCGAAGGCCTTGTCACTGCGATGAAGCAAATTGGCGTATAGCACATCATGCCCAAGAAGAACGAGTTCGCACGGGGTATCCCAGATAAGCATGTGTACGGCGAGCCGACCCGGAAACTGAAACCGGGTCAGCTCGCTACGTACGTTTTGCAGCACCATCGGACGAGGCGGCGTCCGACACAGCCGCATTATGATCTGCGTATCGGGACTCCGAAGACAAATCTTTTTTCCTGGGCCATTCCGGGCGCACAGCTTCCGGAGCCCGGCAAGCGGAAACTGGCGCCTCAAACGCAGGTACACGCATTTCCTTATGGCGAGTTCGAGGGCCCGATTCGGGAGGGCTACGGATCGGGCTTTGTGCGCAGACAGGACCGGGGACAAGTTCTGATCACAAAAACGACTCCCAATGCCGTTCACTTTACCATCGCCCATACCCGGATTCCGACGCGTTTTGCCCTCGTGCGCATCGGAACCGGTAGGGGCGGCCGCGATTGGTTGCTTATCCGAAAAGCTGAGCCCAAAACAGTGGAGGGCGTCGGAGACAAGCCCCACGTAAAACTGATCGAGGCGCCTGATCTCGATTCGGCGTTGGAGCAGGCAGAAGAAGTCCAGGAAAAGATTGACGGCGCGCACGGCATCTACGAGATTGGCGAGAAGGGAAAGATCGAGGCCTACAGCGTACGGCCGCGTAAAACGGGGGAGCCGATTCGCCATACTGAACGGCTGGGACTTTCGTCGGTAAAAGTCCCGGAGAGTCTGTCGGGCACCAGTCTCAGGGGCGAGATGTACGGCGTTGCGAACAAAGGTAAGGCTATTACCTTCAACGAAGTGAGCGGCATCCTTAATGCTTCGATTGCCAAGGCCCTGGAGAAACAACGGGCCAAAAAGATCCAGATGCAGAATGCCATTCACGGACTGATCCGGTACAAGGGCCAGGACGTATCCAAGATGGGTCCCCAGGAGAAACGGGAGCTCCTGCGCGGTATCATAGAACAGCTTCCCAAATCCCATTTCCATAGCCCCCGTGCTGCCCGGACAGCTAAAGAAAAAGCGAAACTGATCGACGACATCCGTACGGGCAAAAACAAGCGTACGGGCGAAGGCGTAATCATGCACATGCCCGGCGGCAAGGTCTGGAAGTATAAGCGCCGCGCCGACACAACGGGCTATGTGACGGGTACGTTCCCCGGCAAGGGCAAGCGCCAGAAAACAGTTGGCGGTCTGACCTTTTCCCGGGACGAGGGCCCGGGAGGCCGCGTTGGCAGCGGTTTGACCGAGGAGCAGCTGGCGGAGATCGCCAAGAATCTGAAACCCTACCTGGGGCGCCCTATGCGCATCGCCCATCAAGAAGTGACGCCCAAGGGCATGCTCCGGGCCCCTGTGTTCAAGGGCTGGGAAACAGATAAGCCCATGCGTAAGGCCGCGGTCATTAAGCGGGAGGGCAACAGGTACGTTCTATACACTCGGGATGGTAAGAAGGTGCTGGGGCGCCATTCGTCCAAGGAAAAGGCCATGGCACAGGAACGGGCCATCCAGGCGCACAAACACGCCGACGCGCCGCTACAATTTGTGGATAAGTGGGGACACGTGAAGGCTGAGGCGCTGGTCGAAATTGCCGACACGCCGACAAAGCGCCGTCAGGGGCTGAGCAAACGGGCGCATCTTCCACGCGGTCACGGAATGTTCTTCGACCGGCCTGGTGGATATTGGATGAAAGATGTTAACTTTCCCCTCGACCTTGTATTCATGGACAAGCAGGGGCGTATCCTTGAGAAACAGCACATGCCCGTGACGTGTGACCCGGACCCCTGGAAACCAATTTACGTTGCAAAATCAGCGGGGGCCGCGCACGCGCTCGAACTCCCGGCGGGCTGGTTTGAGAAGCACGATTTACAGGTAGGGGACATCATTCGTTTGGCGCAGCCGCTTTTTTGATTATCAAGCTGGACACGGCCAAAGGGCTGTGCTACTATGGAGTCTGAAGAATAGATGCTGATCGAATTTTTTAGCGAGCGGACAAAGATCAAGGTGCAGGACGCCCGGCAGCACGGCAACGGGTTGCTGAGGCTCATGCACAGTGAATATCGCTGGCGCAAGACCCGTAAGGAGCATTTGAAGCATGAGGACTGCTGCCAAATGTGCGGCATCCTCAGGGATCTGGAGGTCCACCATATCGAGCCCTGGCATTTGGCGCCGGAACTGCGATACGAGCCCTCTAATCTGATAACGTTGTGCCGGGAATGTCATTTCCGCTTTGGTCATTGGTTGAACTGGCACAGTTTCAATCCGGGTATACGGGAACTTTGCGACTATGCACAAAATCAGCGCAAGTCTGGAGGAGAGAATGAAGCGAGCACTACTGGCACTTACACTTCTGACAGCTCTAGCTGGGTGTACGCACATGCCGCGGGTGGGGGAAATTATTGAATACCCCCCTGCGGAGGCGCCTGAGATTAGAGTGGGAGCGGCAGGCACATCCGCGACGTTCCGCAAGATCATCGAAGTAACGTTCACGACCAGCGGCAGTTATACGTGGAAACGATCTGCCGGGCTTCCTGCACTGATGTGTATCGAAATGGTGTACCACGATGGACAAGAACACGCCAATACGTTCGATCTCAATTACGTCCGGAGCGGTATTACCCGGGACCTTTACGAGTATACAGCCTCGAATATGCGAACGCTCCACTGGTATGTTCCCCGTGATAACTACTTCCGAGAGAACGACCGATGGGAGTGGTCGAACACTGCCGGCGGCAGGTGTACGCTGACCATTTACGCCAAGTACAACGATTAGGAGATGGCTATGAAGCGAATACTCTTAGCAGCGTTCATGAGCCTCCTGCTCGTTGGCACTGCGGTCGCGCAATTCGGCGAGACGTACATCAACGGTGTACGGCAGGCTGGCGGCGGCGGTGGTGGTACCTGGGGTTCGATCCAGGGTACGCTTAGTGATCAGGTTGATCTTTGGACAGAACTCACCAACCGGTATACCAAGGCAGAGATCGATGCCTTTGGCTTCCTCACCACAGAAACCGATCCAATCTGGAGTGCGGTATCCAACCTGTACGCGACCACGAACTGGGTGCTGAGTCAGGGTTATGTCACGGCCTCAATCACAAATGGTTTAGCAGCCACCGATTGGGTTCTGGCTCAGAACTACGTTACTGCTTCCATTACTAACGGTCTCGCTTCTACAAACTGGGTTCTGGCTCAAGGTTATGGGTCTACCAACTGGGTGCTGAGTCAGGGTTATGTCACGGCCTCAATCACAAATGGTTTAGCAGCCACCGATTGGGTTCTGGCTCAGAACTACGTTACTGCTTCCATTACTAACGGTCTCGCTTCTACAAACTGGG
>Ga0272441_10007776_pt1 | contig 17284 bp, 12 predicted proteins | sample SSMProp6N_FD_193582 | JGI IMG/M metagenome (GOLD analysis project Ga0272441, IMG submission 193582) | Marine sediment archaeal communities from Little Sippewissett salt marsh, Falmouth, MA, United States - SSM-Prop-6N | ecosystem: Environmental > Aquatic > Marine > Wetlands > Sediment ...
ACCGCTCCGAAGAGAGCCGCAACGATCGCCGAGGCCAGGAAGAGGAGCCTCTTCACGAGTGCGACCTTCGCGAGCGCGTCTCTGTCGATGATCTTCAGATCAAACATGATCTCAGCCGACCGCCTTCTCCGCCGTGTTCGGGGCGACGAGCTCCTCTTCGGCTTCCGCCGAGGCGACGCGCGGCGGCGCGTCCCGCTTCACCAGACGCGCGGCGAACGCGCCGTCGATTCCGTGCCGGTGCGGGTATACCCGGACATACCCGCCGCTCACGAACATGTCCGGCACGAAGCCCGTCGGGTCGTCGACCGCGAACTCCGGCCTCTTTTCCAGGAAGAGATCGACGACGTGCCCGTTCTCCTCGGGCTCGATGCTGCACGTAGAGTACACGATTCGACCGCCGTCGCGAACGAGATCCGCGGCCTGGAGGAGCAGTCTGAGCTGTCGCGAGGACTGCCTCGCGAGGATGTTGTGGGGGTGCATCCGCTCGAGTTCCTCCATGTCGGCCTTCGGAAGCTCCCTCGCTCTCGGGTCGAACTTCCACCTCGCGTCGACGCGTCTTCCGAGCGTTCCGCTGCCGGTGCACGGCGCGTCGACGAGGATCCCGTCTGCCGGATCCGTGACGTCGGACGTCGCCTCACCGCAGAGCACTTCGCAGTTCCCGATCCCGAGCCTCTTGATGTTCGAGGTCAGCATCTCCGCGCGCGACCGCGAAATCTCGAAGGCCCTGATGCTGCCGCGGTTCCTCATCAGGTCGGCGATGTAGCTCGTCTTTCCTCCCGGTGCGGCGCACATGTCGATGATCTCCTCGCCGGGACGAGGCGCCAGCAGCTTCACCGCGGCGAGCGTGCTCTCGTCCTGGATCTGCATGAGCCCGGAGCGAAACGACTCGGTTCCGGTCACGTCGCCCCCGCCCGTCATCTCGAGACACTCCTTGAAGTAGCGGCCGGGACGCGCGTCGCGGCCCTCCCCGCGCAGGCTCTTCATGAGACCGTCCGCGTTGCAGGCCAACCCGTTCGAGCGGGCCACGAGGCGAGGGATCTCGTTGTCGTACTCGCACAGGACGATCGTGTGATCGAGGCCGTAGCGCTCGATCCATCGCTCGACAAGCACCGGCGGGTGCGAGTAGACCGCGCTGACATGCCCGATCGGATCCGAGGCGATCTCCGGGAAGTCGGGTCTGAGGCTCGTGAGAACGTTCCTGAGAACTGCGTTCACGAGCCCGGCGGTGCCCCTGTGACCGTACCGCTTCGCGAGGTTCACGGACTCGTTGACGGCCGCCCGGGCCGGGATGCGGTCGAGGAAATCGATCTGGTAGAGGCCGATCCTCAGGGCGCAGCGGATCGGAACCGGAAGCGAGCGGAGCCCGCCCCGCACGTACTGGTCGAGGATCCAGTCGAGTCTCCCCTTCCAGCGCAGCACGCCGTAGGTGATGTTCTGCGCGAGCGCTGTGTCCCGCGAGTCGAGATCGGCGCACCCCAGCTCGCGATCGAGAATGATGTCGATCTTCTGCTGGCCCGACTCCCACTTCGCCAGACTGAGAAGCGCTACGCGGCGTGCGTCCAATTCCCTATCTCCCGACGTGCGCGAAGACGCGGATGGCCTCCCGCACATGATCGAGCTCGACACTCGTGTCGCGACATGGCCCGTGCGGTCTCACGTTCAGAACGCCGTAGACCGGAAGCGGATAACTGTCTCGGATGCCGCTCGTGAGATCCGTCTCGCACGCGACCGCGACGATGGCCGTCGGGTCGACGTCCTTGATCACCCGCCGGGCCAGCGTACCCCCCGTCGCGACGGCCAGCGAGAGATCCTCCTCCCTCGCCAGCTCGACGAGGTCGGCGATGACGCACTTCCCACACCCCTGGCAGTTCTCGATCAGTCCGCCGGTGATCTTGTTCGGACACGAGGTTGCCTGCAGGCAGTGCGGCAGGAGAAGAAGAAGCGTGCCCCGTTCGATCGTGTCCCGGCCGGCGGTTACGAGCGCGTTGTTGACCGCGATGAAAGAACGCTTCACGTGGTCCTTGTCAATCCGGAAGACGCTCGCGAACATCATCACAAGCGGAAAGAGAATCCTGATGACGGTCGACGTCACGCGCTGACTGAAGAGAATCCTCCTGCCCGTTACGGCCGAGAGCGCGATGAGCCCCAGACCGACCGCCACCGCCACGAAGACGAGAGCCGCGAGGAGGAAGAGGATGCCCGGCAGCTCGGCATGGAACTCGGCCAGCCGCGGCGCGATGAGATACCAGACGACGGCCATGAGCACGCCCAGGAGAAGGAGACCGCCCGCCGAGATCGCGATGAAGAGCCTTGTCTCTCTCTGCTCCATCCGGCCCCCGATCACATCTCAGGCCGCACGAACGGCGTCGTGCCGATCTCGGGACGGTATCCACGGGCGAACGCGCCCCCGTCCATCTCGCCCTTCCCCTCGGGCTTGACCGTCGTGAGCCATATTGAGCCCTCTCCCGCCGCCACCTCGAGGCCCCGAGCGTCATCGACCCTGAGGACCTCGCCCGCCTGGCCGCGCGTCCCGGCGCCGGTCGCGGGAGCCGCGCGGACGACGAGGAGCATCTTCCCGCGGTACCACGTGAAGGCTCCCGGCCACGGCGTCATCCCGCGGATGTGGTCGAAGAGCTTCCACGACGGCTCCCGCCAGTCGATCTCGCCGTCCTCCCGGCTGAGCTTCCTGGCGTAGCTCGCGCGCGACGGATCCTGCGGGATGCGCGGCGCCTCGCCGCGTTCGACGAGTTCGAGCGTCTCGATGAGGAGATCCGCACCGAGCTGCGCGAGCCTCGCCGACAGCTCGCCGGCGGTCTCCCGCTCGCCGATCGGCGTCGCGCGCGTCGCGATCACCTCGCCCGCATCGACCTTCTTCGCCATGAACATCGTCGTCACGCCCGTCTCTCGCTCGCCGTTCACGATGGCCCAGTTGATGGGCGCGACGCCGCGGTAGGCCGGGAGGAGCGACGCGTGCACGTTGATCGCCCCCGCGACGGGCGTCTCGAGGATGTCGCCACGGAGGATCTGCCCGAAGGCAACGACGACGAGAACCTCAGGTGCGAGCGCGCGGAGCCGCTCCACGAACGGCTCGCAGTTCACGGTCTCGTACTGCTCCACGGGGATTCCAAGATCGGCCGCGATTTGCTTGACGGGAGGGCTCGAGAGCCTCCGCCCTCGTCCCGCGGGCCGGTCCGGCTGGGTGACGACGAGCAGAAGCTCGTGTCCCGAGGTATGGAGTCTCCTGAGGGAGGGAACCGCGAACTCGGGGGTTCCCATGAAGACGACGCGCATGAAGGGCAACTCTCCGGACCGGCCGGAAGGGCCGTTCCTATGTTCTTCGGATCCGTGCCTTGACGAGCTGCCGCTTGATCGGATTCAGATGATCGAAGTAGAACCTGCCGTGGAGATGATCGATCTCGTGCTGGAAGATCCTCGCGAGGGCTCCCTGCACCTCGAGACGCACGTCCTTGCCCTCGAGATCCATCGCCTTGACGACGATGTGGCTCGCCCGCTCGACCTCGGCCGTCGGCCCGGGGCAGCTCAGGCAGCCTTCCTCGATCACCTCGTGGCCCGAGCTGAAGACGATCTCGGGGTTCACGAGCACGATCGCCCCGTCGTGAATCGCGTCGTTGCCCTCATGATCGGGAGGAGGCTCCGCGACGATCAGCGCGACGGACTCCCCGACCTGCGGCGCCGCGAGCCCGACGCCGGGGGTCTCGCCGTGACGCATCGTGTCGATCATGTCCGCGGCGAGCCGGCGGACCGAGTCTGTAATCTCGTCCACCCTCCGGACACCATCGGTGAGGACCCTGTCGCCATGCCTGACGACTGCAAGAACGGCCATCGCGTGTTCCCTACGTTCTCTTGGAGCTCACGGCCGACTTGGCGACCTCGACCTTCACGTTCTCCGCGATCTTCAGGACCACGCGGTCCTCGTGAACGTCGATGACGTCGCCGTAGAGCCCGCCGATCGTCACGACCTTGTCGTGACGGGCGAGCGAGTCGATCATCGACTGGCGCTCCTTGCGCCGCTTCGACTCGGGCCGAATCATGAGGAAGTAGAAGATGGCGAAGATCGCGACGAGCATGATGAGCATGCCGGATCCACCGCCGGCGGCGCCCTGCTCCCCTCCGCCGGTCGTGCCCATCGCGTGGGCGACATCGGGAAAGATCAACATGAGAGACAGCATCAGCAAAGCCTCCTAGTGCGCGGTCCCGTCGTCGCCGGCCGGGAGGCCGGTGCGGAAGCGCTCGGTCTTGACCTTCTCCATCTCCTCGAGAAGCTCATCGGGATCGATCGCCTCGCTCCTCGAGAGGACACGGACCAGCGCCTCCAGCGAGAGCGTGTTGGAGAGCGCCAGCTCGGCGACCGAGACCTCCCTCTGGACGCCGTCCTTGACGAGGACGATACCCGTGCCGTTCTGTCCGGACTCCTCGGGATCTTCCTTCGGCTTCTTCGAACGTCTCTTGAGACCCACTCACACCTCCCGAGCGCACGGCTCATACCTGTCCGGGAATCCTATCAGCCGGGCCTTTCCGAAGTCAAGACGGCAGCGGGGCGGATCGTCCGCGTCGCATCGCGGGCGGCGGCTTGCCCTCGGGGCGCAGATTTCCTATAATAGTCAAGAGATGAAGAAAACCGTCTCGGGCACCCAGGAGACCCCATGAGAGCGCAAGCCCTCTCGAGCGCCGCGGTCGTTACGGCCCTCCTTGCCGCCGCGATCGCCGGCCCGATCGCTCTCGCCGCAGGTCCCGACGCCAACGTCGAGTGGAACGGCGTCTCGCATGTCTGGTGGCAGGACCGCCGACCGCTCTGTCCGGTCGACGGCGAGTCGTTCCAGGTGAGGTTCCAAACGTACGCCGACGACATCACGTCGGCACGCGTCGCCTGCGAGGACGGAGACACCCGGTGGGTCGACGCCTTCAAGCTCGGGACGCGCGGCCCCTACGACCTCTGGGCGGCCCAGGTTCCCTCGACCTCCGCGGACGTGATGTCCTATCTCATCGAACTCACCGACGGCCCCGACACCGACTACGTCGGGCCGAACGGCCCGTCGGACACGATGCCCGCCGAGTGGTTCGAGCTCGACTTCGCGAGCCTGGAGCACGCGCCGCTCGGCTCCACGCTCCTCCCCGGCGGAGGAACGGTCTTCAGGGTCTGGGCGCCGGGCGCCTCGACGGCGCACGTCAGGGGCGAGTTCAACGGCTGGAACCTCTCGAGCCCGATGACGAAGACGGGAGAACACTTCGTCGCCCGAGTGCCGGCCGCGTCCGACCGGGACATGTACAAGTACTACTTCGACGGCGGCATCTGGAAACCCGACGCGAGACCCCGAGGGCTCAACTCCGGCGAGAATTACAACACCTACATCGAAGACCCGTTTGGCTACGACTGGCAGGACGAGACGTTCACGACGCCGCGCTTCGAGGAGATGGTCATCTACCAGCTCCACGTCGGGACGTTCTCGGGCAGGAACGACCCGTACGGCTCGGCCCCCTTCCCCGCCCGATACGTCGACGTCGCCGCCCGCGCGTCGCACCTCGCGGAGCTGGGCGTGAACGCCGTGATGCTCAACCCGGTGACCGAGTTCCCGTGGGACTACTCGGCGGGCTACAATCCGATCACGGCCTGGTCGCCCGAGTGGAAGTACGGAACGCCGGACGAGTTCAAGTCCATGGTCGACGCGCTTCATGCAGAAGGCATCGCGGTCCTTCTCGACATCGTCTGGAACCACTTCTCGACCAGCGACAACTTCCTCTGGGAGTACGACGGCACACAGATCTACTTCGACGACCCCGTTGTGGGAACGCCCTGGGGCGACCAGGCAGACTTCGACCGCGGCGCCGTCCGCGACTACTTCGCGAACTCGGCGCTCTACTGGCTCGAGGAGATGCATCTCGACGGGTTCCGGATGGACGCCACCAGCTACATGAACATCGAGCCCCAAGAGGCCGCCGGCTGGAGCCTCATGCAGCGGATGAACGACGAGATGGACAACCGATGGGTCGACAAGATAGCAATCGCCGAGCAGCTGCCGGACAACTCCTGGGTGACGCGCCCCACGTGGCTCGGCGGGGCCGGGTTCGACGCGCAGTACCACGACGCGTTCACCGACCGCCTGCGAGAGGAGATCCTCGACGCCGCCTACGGGGACCCCGAGATGTGGAAGATCCGGGACATCCTGAACGGGAGCGGCGAGTACCTCTCCGGTCGGTACGTCGTCAACTACCTGGAGCTTCACGACGAAGCGTGGCCGTCGAGCGGCGGGCAGCGCATCGTGAAGACGATCGACACAAGCGCTCCGCACGACGACGTGTGGGCGAAGGGTCGCTTCAAGCTCGGGCACGGACTCTGTCTCGTGGCTCCCGGGATCCCCGCCTTCCTCCAGGGAACGGAGTGGCTCGAGGACTCCGACTTCGGCACGGACTCCGAGAACCGCATCGACTGGTCGAAGAAGACGACCTACGCGCCGATCTTCGAGTACTTCAAGGACCTCGTCGCCCTCAGAACGTCACACGCGGCGCTCGAGGCCGACGCCGGCTGCCAGGTCTTCCACGTCAACGACGGCGCAAACGTCCTCGCGTTCCAGCGCTACGACCTGTCCGGGAACGTCCTCGTGATCGTCGTGAACTTCGGGAACTCCGACTACGGCGACTACCGCATCGGACTCCCCGCGGCCGGCGATTGGGTCGAGCTCGTGAACAGCCAGGATCCGCAGTACGCCGGCGACGGTCCGACGAACGGGGGGCCGCTCTCCTCGGAGGCGGTCCCGCGAGACGGCTTCGATCAGTCGGTCTCGATCGCCGTCCCGAAGATGGCGCTGATCGTGCTCGAGCGCGAGCCCGAGACGTCGGTCGAATACCCGCCAACAGACGCACAGCCGGCGCTGTCGACGCCGCACCTCAAGGGAGGCTTCCCCAATCCGTTCCGCGGCACGACGACGGTCGCGTTCGAGCTGCCGCGACCGGCGCCCGTCAGGCTCTCGGTCTACGACGTGGCCGGCAGACTCGTCAGACGGCTCGCCGACGCGCCCTACGAGGCCGGCGCCCACCGGATACCGTGGGACGGAAAGACGCGGACCGGGTCCGAAGCGGCTTCGGGCATCTACATCGTCCGGCTCGAGGCGGAGCGGACGGTCCGCCTGTGGAAGGCCGTGCTCCTGAGGTAACGTCCCGATACCCCGCTAGAGCGAACCCTGAGACACGAGGTCGCATGTGAGCGCGAGGAGGCGAAGCGCCTCGCGGATCGTGTCGCCCCGCCCGCCCTCTCCCCGACCCCCGAGAACGAGATCAACGTGCCGGAACGAGTCGACGAGCACCAGGCGCACGCCGCGTGCCGAACGCGCCTCAGCCGAGAGGGCGACGCTCTCGGTGTAGGGGATCATGTTGTCGTCGCGGCCGTGCGCGAGGATGAGCCGCGCCCTGAGCGTCCCGACTCTCCCCGAGGGTGAGAGAGCTACAAGATACCTGCGGATCCCCTCGCCGAGCGCGTCGATCGTCGCGCCCGCCTCCACCGGATCCTCGCACACAAGGAGCGCGTAGGCGTTGCGGCCCTCCTCCCCAAGCTCCGCGACGTCGGCGGAGACGTCGCACGCGGGGTCTCTGAGCTTCGCTTCCGCGATCCTCATGAGCACGGCGCGGTCGTCCGCGTCATCCACAAGATGCACGCTGTTCGCCAGGAAGACCCACCGTCCGTAGTTCTCGGGCTCGAGATAGACCCAGTCGCCGTCCTCGCGGTACATCCCCGTCATCATGTAGATGACGACGCGCCGCAGATCGTGGTGGCCGCCCAGCGAGAAGCAGAAGCGCACGCGGTCCGTGATCCTCGGATCGGCCGCGGCGACGACCGAGAGTCCCCCGGCGTAGCTCACGCCGAAGAGCCCGACACGTCCGGAATCGACGTACGGAAGCGACTCGGCGTGGCGGTAGGCGTCGACGATCTCATCGACGGCGCTCGTCCGTACGGTGAGGGACTTGAGGCTCGGGTACTCCGGGACGAGTGAGACGAAGCCGGCCCGGGCGAGCGCGTCGGCGATGTTGACGAGCCGTGGATCGCCCCGTCCGCCGTCGTCCATCCCGTGGCTCACAACGACCGCCGGGTGAGGCCCGTCCCCGGGAGGGCGGTAGAGGTCCGCCACGATCGTCGCGCCGCCCGATTCGAAGGTGATCGTCTCGAACGCCGGGTCCGCGCGAAGCCTCGACATCGGTCCGTCGACCTCGGGCGTCGTCGCCTCTACGAGAATCAGGGTGGCGAGGTACACCACCCTGATTCGGGGCCACGCCACGAAGAGCGTCGCGGCCAGGATCGCGATCACAGCAAGAGCGCGGGTGGCTCGAGTCATCGCAAGACTCGCTCCCTGCGCGAGGCCGTTCTACCGCGCCACGAAGACGGCCGCCGTTCGGGGCGGAACCGTGAAGCCGCCTTCTACGGAGTCAAACGTGGATCCACGCACGACCTCGTCGGCAGACTCGGTGAGGATCGGGTGCAGCTCGAAGGCCAGCGTCCCCCACCGCTCGTCCCGAACCGTCTGGCTCTCCTTCGTCGCGTTCACGAGGACCACGATGTGCTCGACGTCGGTGTCCAGATCCGGCAGCCCCTCGACCTCGTCGGAGACGCTCATGGCGATCACGCCCGGGATCTGCCCCGGGCCCGTGTTGTGGAACCGGACGCGCGCCTGGATCTCCTCGGCCGTCCTCAGCCGGAAGAGCGGCGATGAGCGTCTGATTGCCAGGATCTCACGGAAGTGCCGGACCGCGGCCTCGATCTCGGCGCGTCCGGGCCTCAGGTCCTCGCGCGCGAGCAGGGGGCCGATGATGCTCCAGCGGTCCCGGTTCTTCTCCGCGGGAGGCAGGCCGACCCCGAAGTTGTTCGTCTCGTAGGTGAAATCGAGACGGTTGAACCAGTCCCCGGAGTTGTAGCTGTCGGCGTCCATCGACTTGGACCGCAGCATGTCGACGCCCGCGTGGAAGAACGGGATGCCCTCCCCGAGACCGACGATGCTCATACCGAGGTTCTGCATTCGCACTCGATCGCCGAGCGTTGCGTCCTGCGCCGCAGCGTACTGGATCTTGTCGAAGAACGTCTCGTTGTCGTGCGCGGAGACGTAGTTGATGGCCTCCTGCGGATCGGCCGTGTAGCCGCCGTAGTCGAGGTCGCCGCCGCGGACGACGCGGCCCGTGTGATCGATGAAACTGAAGCCCCGGAGGTTCCCCGCCATGCCTACGCGGATCTTGTCGGCGAGCTCGAGCAGCCTGCCGCGCTGGCCCGCGCCTCCCCCGCCGTGGCCGCTCGGGTCGGTGAAGAGCCCGGTGACGAAGCCCTGCTCCCGGCGGTCGCTGAAGGCGCTGCCGCCGCGGACGGCGTCGCGGATCCGGTCATTGAAGGTCCCGATTCCGGTTCCGGCCATGTTCCTCTGCGTCGCGTTCGTGCCACGCTTGCCACCCTGGACCTCGCCGAAGTCCCAGCCTTCACCGTAGACGTAGATCGCCGAGCCGTCGACGCCGTCCTTCTGTTCGGTCAGAGCGTCGAGGGCGTCCCGGACCTTCTCCATGTTCCGCTTCATGTGATGGCCCATGAGATCGAAACGGAACCCGTCGATCTTGTAGTCCTTCGCCCAGTGCACCACATCATCGACGATGAGCCGCTCCATCATCAGATGCTCGCTGGCCGTGTTCGGGCAGCACGTACTCGTCTCGACGAGGCCCTGGGCGTTCAGCCGGTGGTAGTACCCCGGAACGATCCGGTCCAGCACGGCCTTCTCGCCGAGCCCGGCGGCGTTCGTGTGGTTGTAGACGACGTCCATCACGACACGCAGACCCATGTGGGAGAGCGCGGCCACCATCCTGCGGAACTCGATGATCCTGTCGCCGCCGTCCGGCTTGCTCGCGTAGCTCCCCTCGGGAACACCGTAGTGGTAGGGATCGTAGCCCCAGTTGTACCCGTCCAGGTCCTTGATCTCCCCGATGGCGGCCTGCTGCTCGGAGCTGTCAGGCGCGTACCGGGAGAGGTCGCCGGGGTCCCTCCAGGCACTCCTGTCCTCGTTCACGGTCGCGATGTCGAACGCCGGAAGCAGATGCACGTGCGTCAGGCCCGCGTTCGCGAGTGCCTTCAGGTGCTTCATGCCGCTGCCGAAGGCGGTGAACGCCAGGTAGGTGCCGTCGAAGTCCCCCGTCATGCGCGGGTCGGCCGCGCTGAAGTCCCGCACGTGCAGCTCGTAGAGAACGATGTCCTCCGGCGCCTCGAGCGGCGGCTTCTCGGCGTTGGCCCAGTCGCTTGTCGCGATCGCGGGATCGTTCATGTCGACGATCTGCGTCCGCGTGCTGTTCATCGACAGGCTTCGGGAGTAGGGGTCGGTCACGACGTTGCGCTGGACGGTGCCCGAGAGCGGCGTGTAGACCTCGACCTCGTAGAGGTAGTACTGCCACTTCCACCCCGGCTCGCCGACGATCGACCAGACGCCGGCATCCTCCGACATATCGAGAACGGCGAACGCCTCGGGCGCGTCCGAGGACTCGAAGAGGTGCAGCTTCACCGACTTCGCGGTCGGGGCCCAGACGCTGATCGTCGGAGCGCCCGTGGTGCCCCACGTCACGCCGAGCGGCCCCTCGTAGAAGAAGATGTCGTCGAGCACGCCGGGGATCTGGACACCCGTGGCGTTCTTGAGACTCCCTTCGGCGTCGCTCACCGAGACGGCGACCTGGCCCTTGAGCAGCTGCGGCGCCCGCGCTGCGTCGGCCTCGGAGAGCCTGAGTGCCCGCGCGTTCGCGAGGTGCGGGAAGCGATTCGCGGCCTCGCGCGAGAGACCCTCGGGATCCGGCGTCAGCACGTACGACTCGCCGCCATGCACTCCGTCGACGGCGAGGGTGAGCCCGCCCTCGGGCGCGAAGTGGAGGTGAAAGACGTCGCCCTCGGCGCGCGGCACTCTCCACGCGAACGTGCGTCGGTCGACCCAGTGAGCTCTGAGGTGGCTGAGATTCCCCAGAGCGAGTGCCGCGACGTCCGGAGGGCTGGTCTCAATCACCGGCGACTCCGAGACGATCCAGACCTCCCGGCCGTGCTCGTCGACGACGAGGAACATGTCGGCACCCGGGTCCTTCGTGTCGCCTCGGTGAACGATGAAGCCGACTCGCTCCGCTCCGTCAGCGAGACGGACATCCCAGTAGAGCCCAAAATCGTCCCGTCCGGTCGGCCCGAGGGGACTCGTCCACTCGACGGACTCCTCCGTGTCGCCCCAGACGTGGAGGCCCCAGCCCGCGTACCCGCCGCGTGGGCGGTGGTAGTGGACCCTCGCGAACCCGTCGGGCAGAGGCGGAGCCTCTCCGTACTCCTCCTCCTCACCGCCAGCGCCCCCAGCGACGCGCACAGCGTTCTGACCGCCGTATCCGTCGTCGATGTAGCCGTCGGCCTCGGCGTCGGCAGGACCGCCGGAGAGCCACGTCTCCATGTTGTCCGGCCACTGCCCGTTCACGAAGTACTTGTACTGGTGCTCGCCGTCCTCCAGATCGACAGCGACGGACCAGGAGCCGTCGTCCGCGCGGGTCATCGCGGTCTCGCCCCAGTCGTTGAAGCTCCCTCGCACGGAGACGCTCGTGATCTCATCCTCGGTGCCGGGCTCCGGGACGAAGGTGAAGGTCATCTCGACGGCCGACGCGGCGACCGCGGCGGCGGCGAGAAGCGCGAGTGCAGCAATCCATACCCGTCCGATCGGCGAACGCATGGGCATCCCCCTTGAATGGGCCCGTCGTGAAACGACGAGCGATATTTCGTGGACCCAGCAAGTATGCGAGGAAGGGGCCGCTCCGTCAAGCCCGGGACGGAGACGGCCCCTCGAAAGCAGGATCATCGTTCGAATCGGCGTACCCGAGCCGGCAGCGCGCGGACGCGGGGCGCCGGGCGGTACGGCACCGGCGGCCGGACTCCCGGACTACTGGTCGCGGTGCATCTGCTTCAGCGAGCCCCAGGTGGTCCGCTCGACCGGGTCGTTGTAGTAGCCGTCGGTGAGCTCATAGATCGTCTGGTTCGCTACCGAGCCGAACCAGAGCGTCCTCCCCCGCGTCGTCCTGCCGATCGTCAGCCCGGCGCTCTGGGTCGCCGGCCCCTGGATGGACCCGTCCTCATCGAGCGCCGCGTCGAGGATGTAGATCATCCCGTAGTAGTAGTTCGTCATGTAGTAGCAGTCGAGCACCGGATCGTAGTCCAGCGCGCCGCCCGAGGCGCCGGATGGTGCGTCGTGCCGGTCGACCTCCGCGAACGAGGTGTCGCATCTGACGATGTCGGTCGACGCGAGGCACGAGAGGTAGAAGTAGGTTCCGTCGAAGCAGATTCCAAGGACCTGGTCGCAGATCTCCTGGACTTCCCAAGAACCCAGAAGCGTACCGTCGAGCGCGAACTTGTAGACCATGTCGATGAATGGGTCCTCGTGCCCGTTGTAGTCGGCAATGTAGAGACAGTGGCCTTCGCCGGGCTCGTAGACGTGGCAGATACCGTTGCCGATGCCGGCGATCTGGCCTGCGCCGATCTGCACGCCGACGTTAAAGAGGAGTTCGTCCGTTCCCTCGGGAGTGATGGCGTAGACGTTGCCGCTCCCCTCGTCGACGTGGTAGATCGTCCCCCGGAGCGACTCAACCCAGTCCAGACCCATCGGTGCGAGCCCGGGAGAGGGAAACGAGTCGACAACGGCCCTCGTGTGAACGCCCTTCTCGAGCGGCGCCTTCTGCCAGCCGGCGAGCGACTCCGGACCTGCCAGGGCCGGCGCGGCGAGGAGAACGACAGACAGGATCACGGCGAAGCGCATGCGCGACATAAGCCCTCCGATTTCACGAGCCTCCTGAGCGACTTCACGAGCGCTCGAAGGTAGCACGGCGCCGAGCCGCCCTGCAAGCGAAGTCGCTGCCCAGCCAGTCGGTGGGAAACGCCGGGCCGATCCGGATCATCTCGAAGATCGTCGCGATGCTGCGGCTGTCCGGTCCGCTCTTCTCAGGGTTCAGGTACTTCCAGACGACCTCTCCGTCCGGCGTCACCTCGAACGCCTTCCCGCGATCGGATTCGGTGATGAGCGTGTTCCCGTTCGGAAGCCGCTGGTTCGACCCGCACTCCCTGGAGAAGAAGTCGCCGCGCTTGTCGCCCCGGTAGAGCCACACGGGTTCGAGGGCAACGGGGTCGAACTCGATCACGCGCGACGCGCCGGCGTCCCCCTGGTTGTCGAAGATGAGGACGTTCCCGTTGTCGAGGACCGTCGGCTGGTGCTGCTTCTTCCAGCTTCCCACGAGCGCCCACACGACCTCGCGAGCCTCGGGGTCCACGACGGCGATGACGCCAGGCTCGCGCATCGAGACGAGCAGGTTCCCGGCTTCGAACGGCGGAAGCGCGTCGGCCACGCTACCATCGAGAAGCTCGACGGTGTTCGTATGGAAGGCGTCGCCCGAGCGGGCCATGTCATCGAGCATCGCGGCATACGGAGAGCGCTCGAACGCCTCAAGGAGCGAGATCCTCGACAGCTCGTTGCCGTCCGGGTCGAGGACCGTGATGAAGTCCTCGAGGAGCGGTCGCTTCGGGTCCCGGCGGGGAACGATGCGCGCCTCGCGAGTGAGGACGTAGATCGTGCCGTCGGCGGCTACGTCGAGGTCGTGATGGGCACCGCCGAAGTGGCCCCAGAGAAGACGGGAGTCCCTGTCGACCTTGATGAGCGCGATGCCCTCGAAGATCGCGAGAACGTCGCCGTTCTCGAAGAGACGTGCCCGCCGCCAGTAGCCGGCGGTCTTGTTGGATCTGGGGAGTTCCAGAGCGCCGCAGGCCTTCCACGCTTCGACGAAGCCATGCCGCCACGTGTGAATGACCCGGCCCTCCATGTCCATGAGAACCGCGCCGGGGAAGTGCCCGGAGGTGTAGAAGTTGAGTCCGTCGCTGGCGCGCAGCGCGTCGTAGACGATCACGCCGGAGTTCGAAGGCATCGGTGTCGAGCCCGCGAGATAGCCGATCGACCGCAGCCGCTCGAACTCGGCCCGCTGCTCCTCGGTGAGCGCCCGCTCCTCCTCGGGGCTGCACTCGCGCCACCCGCCCGTGTGCCAGCGGCCACCGGGCTCGCCCCACGACGCGACGAGACGATCCCTGTCGACCGCCTCGTCGAGCGCGACACCGCACGAGATGATGACGACGACCGCCGCCACCGCGAACGCGAGCGCCCATCGTGTCCTGGATGTGCCGAACGAAGAACGGACCCGTACCGCCCTCGGCCGCGCCATGCCCGGCTCCCGACGTCAGAAGGTGATGGGGGGCTGGAACCCGGCTCGGCCGAATCGCGGGGGCCCGAAGGCGGAGCCAGATGAACTGCTACTCATGAATCATGATAACCCGTCGCTCCTGAGACACAAGCGTGCCTCATCCCTTCTGACACCGGCACGGCGCCGGACGTTGGCCGCGCTCCTCCAGGCGGGATGCGCGAGGGGCCGGCGAACCGCCGGCCCCTCTCCTCTCACGAAGCCGCGACGATCGGGCACGCGCCGGTCCACGGCCGCTACACGTACTCCTCGTACTCCGGATCGTACATCTGCGTGCCGATGTACTCGAGGAGATCGTTTGGCCGCGGCTTCCGGGCGTAGCCCCGTGCGTAGGCGACCTCTGCGACCGCGACAGCGATGCGCGCCGAGACCTCCCGGATGCGCTTGAGCGACGGATAGATCCTCCCGAGCTTCAGGTCGTCCTCGGAGACCTCGGCGGAGAGAGCCTTGGCCGCCGCGATGAACATCTCGTCTGTCACGCGCGTCGACTCGCAGGCGATCGCACCCAATCCGACGCCCGGGAAGATGTAGGCGTTGTTCGCCTGGCCGGGGACGTACGTCCTGCCGCCGTACTCGACCGGCGGGAAGGGGCTCCCACTCGCGTAGACCGCCCGTCCCTCCGTCCACCGGTAGGCTTCCTCGGGCGTGCACTCGGCCTTCGAGGTCGGATTCGAGAGGGCGAAGATCACCGGTCTCTCGTTCAGACGCGCCATGGCCTCGAGCACATTCTGTGAGAAGAGCTTCGGCTGCGCCGATGCGCCGAACAGGATGTTCGGCTTGATCGACTCGATGGCCTCCGCGACGCCGGTGAGATGCTCGTGCTCGTGCGCGTACGGCAGATGCTCGTCACCCAGATGGTCGCGGCCCTTGACGATGAGACCGTGAACGTCCATGAACCAGCACTGCCCGTAGGCCTGCTCGGGTGTGAGACCTTCGTCGACCATGGCCGAAACGACCTGGTTCCCGATGCCGATTCCGGCCTCGCCAGCACCCACGAAGAGCAGCCTCTGCTCCTTGAGCTTGCCGCCGGTGATCCGCATGGCGGAGATGAGCCCCGAGAGAGCCATGCTCCCCGTTCCCTGGATGTCGTCGTTGAACGTACAGATGTCGTCGCGGTAGCGCTCGAGGAGCCGGAACGCGTTCGCGTTGGCGAAGTCCTCAAACTGAACGAGCGCGCGAGGGAAGACCTCGTTCGTCGCGTCGATGAACTCCGCCACGAACTCGTCGTACTCCTCGCCGCGAAGCCGTTTGTGCCTCACGCCGATGTAGAGCGGATCGTCGAGGAGTTCCTGACGATCGGTCCCGACATCGAGCATGATCGGCAGGCAGTCGGCCGGATGAACGCCAGCGCACGCGGTGTAGAGCGAGAGCTTCCCGATCGGGATCCCCATGCCGTTCGCGCCCTGGTCGCCAAGACCGAGGATGCGCTCGCCGTCCGTCACGACGACGATGCGAATGTCGACGTACGGCCAGTTCCGGAGCGTGTCCGCGATCCTGCCTCGGTGCTTGGTCGAGACGAAGAGACCGCGGGCGCGCCGGAAGATGTGACCGTACTCCTGACAGGCCTTCCCCACGGTCGGCGTGTAGACGATGGGGACCATCTCCTCGAGATGCTCGAGGATCACCCGGTAGAAGAGCGTCTCGTTCCGGTCCTGGAGCGCGATCATGTGGATGTACTTCCCGAGGGGAGTGTCCTTGCGGTTGAAGTTCTCCATGACACGCGCCACCTGCTCGTCCTGTGTGTGGACGTGCGGCGGCAGAAGACCGCGAAGAGCCAGCGCGTCCCGTTCCCTCTCCGTGAAGGCCGTTCCCTTGTTGAGGCGCGGGTCGTGCAGAAGCTCCGACCCCACGGGGAGACCTGTCTTCGAGGTTCTGACGAGTCGCCTGTGCCTCTGGCCCGCCATCTCCACACCCTCCTTCCGCGGTTCGTGGACAAAAAAAGGCCAATGGGACTGCCGAGCGCACCGTTCGCCGTTCGAAGAACCGCCTCGCCACCGGAGCCGCCCGGGACGAGGCCATCGCCGCGCAACAGCGGAAGAGCGCGGCCAAGTCATTCTACGCCGCGTCGAAGGCCGATGCACTCCCTTTTTTGACTGAGAAGTCAGTCGTCATGCCGTCGCCTTGCTCTGGGACACATTGCTGCGATATCATGGTGCTATGCTGACGGTGTCCCCCTCACCCCTCAAGAGACGGCGGAACCGACCATGGCTCATTCTCGCCGCGGTCGCCGCGGTCGTCGTGGTTGCGCTCGCCCTCTCGCACCGAATCCGGCCGGAGAGGTCCGAGGAACAGCGTGCCGGGTCCTCCGACACGCAGCCAGGGGCGAACCAGGCTGCCTTTACTCCTCCCGTGATGCCGGACGTTCCCGACGAGTGGAAGGGGCCGCACGGACGCTGGCACCGTGGCGACTGGCGCGAGGCCCCCTTCGAGGCGGAGCGGCAGCTGACGCTCGAGCAGCAGGCAGAGGTCGAACGGCTCCGCTCGATCGGATACCTGTCCGGCTCGGAACCCATGCCGCTCCAGTCTCACGTGACCGTCTACGACGCGAGCCGCACGTACGACGGACTCAACTTCTACACGTCCGGCGACGAGCCGGGCGCGGTTCTCATGGACATGCGCGGGCGCGTCATTCACCGCTGGACATACAGCTACGTCGATGCCTGGAAGAGGAGCCCCGAGAGACCGGAACTCCGCCCGTCGCCGAAGGGATCCGGCTTCTGGCGCCGCGCGCACCTCTTCGAGAACGGCGACGTCCTCGCCGTGATTGACGGGCTCGCGATCCTCAAAGTCGACCGGAACTCGAATCTGCTCTGGGTGGCGTTCGGTGGGTACCACCACGACCTCGAGGTCATGGAGGACGGCACGATCTTCGTCCTGACGCGTGAGGCGCACATCGTGGAGCGCTACAACCCGGATCACCCGATCCTGGAGGACTACATTGCGCTACTCGACGCCGGCGGCACCGTGCTCCATCGCGTCTCGATTCTCAAGGCGATCGAGAACTCCG
>Ga0272441_10007777_pt1 | contig 17283 bp, 14 predicted proteins | sample SSMProp6N_FD_193582 | JGI IMG/M metagenome (GOLD analysis project Ga0272441, IMG submission 193582) | Marine sediment archaeal communities from Little Sippewissett salt marsh, Falmouth, MA, United States - SSM-Prop-6N | ecosystem: Environmental > Aquatic > Marine > Wetlands > Sediment ...
GAGCTGGGTGCAGATCAAGCCAGTACACCGCTCCCCGGACAGGACCTTCCGGAGATCAGCGGTAATGAGTACGAGCAGCTAGGTGACGCTTTGCTGAATAAAAGAAATTATTACTTGGCATACGTGCACTACGAGAAAGCGTTGAAACACGAGCCGGGAAACAATCGAATCGAATACAAAAAGGGACTTGCGCTTCTACTCGGGGACAAATATGACGACGCCATCGATCAGTTTAAGAGTGTTATAAAGAAAGACCCTGAATTCGCTAAGGCATACGAAGGCATCGGAAAAGCCTATTTCGAGAAAAGGGATTATCCCCAGGCCGAAAGATATTTACTCCACGCCGTTAAACTGGACCCTACTCTGTGGAAATCCCACACCTACATTGCCTCCATTCACGAACAGCGCAAGGACTACAAATCGGCTATCGCATCCTATCAACTTGCCCTCGATTCTTCGCCCAACAAAGGCATGATCTATAACAACATTGGCTATGCCTATTTACTAAAGGGCGACTACCACCGTGCCGTATTTGGATTTAAAAAGGCGCTTGCTCACAGATACACAAATGAAAAAGTATACAACAATCTCGGGATGGCATTGGCGAACCTCGAAAAATATGAAGAAGCCTTGCAAGCTTTTATAAAAAGCGGCAGCGAAGCGCAGGCGTTCAATAACCTCGGCTGTATCCTGTTGGACAAGGGCAAGCTCGACAAGGCGATTGTTTGCTTTGAAAAGGCGATCGAACTCGATCCAAAATTCTATGCCATTGCTGGTGAAAATTTGACCAAGGCCAAAACACTCAATCATGGGTCGGTTTTAAAGTAGAGGTCAATTATGAGAAGAAAACAGAAACAATCCAAACCGATAGTGTTTATCTGTTCGATCGTAGCGGGCATTTTTATACTGACTGGTTGTTATTTAAAGCAAAAGCCAACCGGACACTTCACGGCCGGGTATGATGCTATGGGCCCGAAAAAAATTTTGCAGAACGATTGGGACAATTTTTTTTCAGATGTCAAAAAAGTTGATGGTCGCGCGAAAGCACACTACGACATGGCCGTATACTTTCAAAAAAGAAATAAACACCATTTGGCTCTACAGGATTTCCAGAAAGCCATTCAATCCGACCCTACCGACGCAAAAACATACAATGCCATGGGCATTTCATACGATAAAACGGGTGACTATGAACAGGCAATACAGTGTTATGAGATGGCTGTTAAACTTGATCCGGAAATGGCCTCCGCCTACAATAACCTGGGTTACTCAAAAATGCTAAAGCGAATTGATTTCATTGAGAGTCTCCTCGAATTCGGGCCCGAGCGGATCCTCAAATTCATCAACGGCCAGTTCTATAGCACCTGTAAAGGTGATACCGAAGGAGCTATAGAGGCGTATCGACAGGCGATAGAATTGGATGACACAAATCCACGGTATCGCAACAACCTCGGCATGGTGTATGCGAAAAGCGGGAAAATCGAGCAGGCAAGGGAGCAATTTGAGATCAACGATGACACGTTTGCAGCGGATCGGAAACTGACCGAGTTGCTCGGAAAATCTGCCAATTCTGAGACCCGGCAAAGGCCTGCTGCGATTCCTGATATACTGAATGAAGAAACCACTCATCCAATTAAAAATAAAAAAATAAATCTCACGGCAGAAGACGAAGAAACAGAAGATCCGCAGCCCGAACCAAAGGAAACTAAGGTTGTTGAGATTATATATAAAAACAATATTCAACCCTATAATCATTTGAATAATAATGGAGAGGCGCTGCGGGCTGCTGGGGACAAAGACATCAGGGACCCAAAACCGAATCTGGACCAGTCAAAAGCCGTTGAAATTATGTACAAAAACGACACTCAATACTCGAGACAGGATGGCGAGGAAGATGCCGAGGTGCAATCGCTGGTCACAACTGGAATGGCAAAAACAGACCCACTAAAAGTAGTAAAGCCGCTTACCACTGTATCAACTGAAAATTCTTTTGCTTTGTGCTCGGTTGGAATTGTCACAGAAACAAACAATATCGCGGATGTTCTTCAAGATATAGATACTTTGAATCATCCTTCCATAACGCCCGTTAAAAAAGATAATGCCCCAATTGTTGAAAAAAGGGCCTCAGCTTTTCAACCGAAGCTCGTTGAGGTAATCTTCCGAGAAGAAACTCCAAAAGTTGAACAGCAAAATTATTCCGCGAAATTAAATGCGAAATCCGATTCGAACCATTCGCCCAAATTGAATCAAATTGATTATGAAAGTATAAAGATAATAAAAGTGAAGCCGTCTAACACAAACACTAATCTTTCATGGATAACAAAAAAAATCAAATCTGAAAAGCAAAATGTTAATATTAGAACTAATATCGAAGTGGCCAACGGTAATGGCATAAGAGGTGAAGCCAGGCGCTTTGCGACGTATTTGGAATCAAAAGGATTTAAAATATCAAAAATCACCAATGCCCGGTCGTTTGACCACTTGACCACCAAAGTTCTTTTTTCCGGGGAAAATTTTGACATCGCGTATCAACTGTTTAGCAATCTATCTTATGAAATCGATGATAAAGACCTTATTGAACTGAAAAGAATGGGTGATCGTATTCGAGTTATTATTGGTAAAGATATGGCTTTGGTTGATACTCGAAACGATTTGAAAGAAGATGCAAGCGCCTTGGCCAAAAAATAACTTGAACAGAGTAAAATTTTCCGGAGATTTCATGGAACTACACTCTTTTATTGACTATTACGAAGATCTTCAGGTAAGCCCAAACGCCGATCAGGAAACCGTTGAGCGTGTTTACCGACTCTTGGCCAAACGGTATCACCCGGACAACCAATTAACCGGCGACATCGAAAAATTCGATTTTATCACCAAGGCGTACAAGGTATTGGCCGATCCGGAAAAACGCGCTGCCTATGATGCCGGCTACAGCGACAAAAAAAACCTATTATGGAAAACACTGTCCGGAAACCCCCACAGTGGCGAATATGAGGATGACGAACAACTCCGAAAATCCATTCTTTCCCTACTCTATGTGGAACGTCGTCAAAACGTTTCCAATTCAGGAATCGGATTGTGGCACCTTGAGAAACTGCTGGGGTGGCCTGAAAAAATACTGGAGTTTCACATCTGGTACCTGAAAGAGAAGAACTGGATTGAGAGAACAGATACTGGTGGGTTTGCCATTACGGCCGAGGGGGTCGATGAAATAGAAAATGACGTGCTCATTTTAAGGAAAGACCGTTTGCTGTCCCAGTCGACTGAAACCTCAAGAAAAATCGAAAAATCCACCCTGATAAAAACATCTGCATGACAACAGAAATACGCATCCGCAGATGGCAAAATGCTTTGCTTTCCGTAGTGCAAGGGAGGTGCTGTGAGCTGCATTTGTGAAGGTTTTGTACACGATATTTCACAAGATGGAATTTCTATAATCATCAACAAAAGCATAAATTATGAATTTGTAGAACTGAGGATTTTTGACGTGTATGACATTCAACTTGAGATAAACGGAAGGGTGATTTACTGCAAGGAAAGCATGTCAGGCAAGTTTCTCACTGGGGTTAAACTTCTCGGATCTAGTGACGAAAATAAAGCGTACCAAGAAGGTATTTTACAGTGCTATAAAAATGCGAAAAAGAACCTTAAAATCATTGTTGTTGGTTTTTTATCCCAATAGTTTTTTTCATAAGCCATATCAAATTAGTTTGGATAAATATTCAAATCTTTCATCTTATACAGCAATGCCGGGTAACTCACGTTTAATATCTTGATTGCTTTTTTTCGATTCCATCCAGTTTTACTCAATACATGTAAAATGACCTGCTTCTCTGCTTTATCAACCGCCACTTTACCGATTTCTTTTAAGGGCAATTTGTTTTCATAACCTAATTCTTTTATATTTAAATTTTCCCAGATATTATCGCATCCAACCTGATTGTTGCCTAACTCCTTTTCATCTGGGTCTTTATCGATCATTGGCTCCCTTTTAAGGCTCAAGAACCCGATGGTTTCTTCGGAGCACCCTAAAACAACGATTCTTTTAATTACATTTTGCAACTCCCTGACGTTTCCGGGCCAATTATATTCAACCATCTTCTCCATTACATCATCAGTCATTTCACTCGAAAAGGTTTTGTTACGATTCAACTGATTTGTAAACATGTTAAAATAATGCTTTACAAGTAATGGAATGTCCTCCGGCCGCTCCCGCAGTGGTTGAATATGAATGTTTATGGTGTTCAACCGATAGAGTAAATCCGATCGAAATTTTTTTTTCTGGATTTCACTTTCAAGATCCTTATTTGTAGCTGCTATGATCCAGACATTTGATTTAACATCTTTTTCCGACCCGAGCGGACTGAAGGTTCCGTCTTGAAGCACGCGCAGAAGCTTAGACTGCAAGTAATGCGACATGTCACCAATTTCATCTAAAAATAGGGTACCATTGTTGGCCAAATGAAATTTTCCCCGTCTTTTTTGATTTGCACCGGTAAAGGCACCCGGTTCATAGCCAAATAGTTCGCTCTCCATTAACGTATCCGGAAGAGCAGCACAATTTACCTTTACAAATGGTTGGTTTTTTCGGTCTGATTTTTCATAAAGCCTTCGGGCCACAAGTTCTTTGCCTGTTCCGGTTTCTCCCGTTATAAGGACGCTCAATCCCGTATCCGCTACCTTTTCAATTAACTCCCTGATGTTTTGAACCTTTTCGTTTATCCCTATGATCTTCGTGTAGCTTTCGTCACTCACAGTATCCACCCATTAATTGTTTATATTAGTTTCGTTCTGAATAATCTGACACTTAAGAAGCAAAAAATGGGCCAAATTGTTTTTTGACAAGAATTGTTTTATATTTCAGTTTATTAAAAATTTAAGCCTTCATATATACTTTATTTTTTAGAAGAAAATTGTGGAAAATGACCCAAGCTTTTGATCAGAAAGGCACAACAAGAATTTCCAATTTACCGATTGGGCTATCAAAAACATGAATAAGCTACAAATTTTTCAACTTACTGCTACTGTTGCGCCCCTGGTATAAAAGCTAGGGGAACAGCGTCCCAAGAAAACCGCTTTGTGGGTTTGCGATCTTCCGAATCGATTCCTCAAGATCAATCAACTCTGCCTCACCACAAAGCACCTCCTTATAAAATAGTAAAGGCAAGCCATCCTTCAGACTTGCCTTTTCTATTTGGTGATTTCCCGCTGTGCAGTTTTGCTTATGAGATTCACTTACACCCGAGAAACCTCTTCCGACTGACTCCAAAAACCCACTTTCTCGAATTGTAACCTTTAATGTCCGCATCTCACAGAATTTTAAAGGTTTTATCAATAGTGTCGTTGTGGTTAGGAGCTGTTCGGACGTTACTTGCTATTAAAGCAATCTACATGCCAAGATTCATTAAATAAAAAATTAATATAATAACAATTAGTTATATGTATTTTTTGAAATAAAATCGTTGGTCAAAAGGAAATTATTTCAATAATAATTAAAAGATTTTACATATGTTAAGGCAAATGGAGAAGACTAGAATGGAAGCAATGAAGGATCAAGAGTTTGAAATCAATCTACAGTAAACTCTACGTGAAAAATTCAGCCGAACATGTAAAAACCCAGCGCCCGGTCTGAAGGGTCGGAGGGATGCGAAGAGGTGAACGCCACTCCCAGTTCCGTTCCAAATACCTTCTTGATTTCAACCTCTTTTTTGATCAGGGAATGGTTGGCATCATCCAGGTGAAATTCGATGCGAAGTTTGTCCCCGTGACCGAATCCACCCTTTTCATTCATCTTGAGTTTCAATCCGGTGCGGGACAAATCAACCACCTGCATAAAACCTTTGCCCAACGGTTTCCCGTTAACATAGTGGGTATAGGTCCCTGAAAAATCCACCGGCTTACGATACTGGCGCCGTCTCTCGATCAAGACCGGGTACTTGTGGCCGCAATGCCTGCAGGTGACGCGCAGTTTGTCGGCCTTTTCCAATTCTTTGTGATCGGCTACCCTGACCACTCGGGGCTGCTGACACGCCGGACAGGTGAAGGTGATCGTCTGGTCACTGGTGACAAATACTTTTTGAGACATGCGAGCTCCGGGAAATTTTAAAACAGGTGTCAATTTGCATCGATAACAAGCAATTATAGGTCAAATTTCGACAAAAAGCAACTTCGCGGAAGACAGCTTTTTCCTCTGCCGAGTCGTTTCGTACAAATACTCGGGACAACTCTCCTCTCTTGCCATCATTTCCCCGAATCGAGCGGCAAAGAACCAATCACCGAGTGGCCATCCGGCGCTGCCGAGTCGTCGGTTCGCTTTCGCTCAACTTGCTTTTCAGCAGCGTAAATGGTAGAATATATCCATAAAATCGAGCTTCGGCTGACGCCCGACCTTTTTTATTTTCCTCGGGGAATGCGCCGTTCGGATCTGAAGAATATTGAATTCGGATCGTTCAGCGCTCAGGTGTTTGTGCGACTGGACGCATCGCAGACGACACGAGGGAAGGTAGAAATGGAAAACCGCGAATCGGGACGTAAGAGAGTGTTTCCGGACAAACAACACCGGCCACTCGACTGGTAAACCGCATCAAAAGGGGACATCATGGAACTTCTTAACACTGGTTTGGTCAATACGGCGTTGGGCGCACTGGCACTTCTCATCGGTACCATCATGCTGATTCTGATTCTGATCAAGTCGTTCAAGGAAGGTGGCGTCTTGCACGGCCTTCTCGGATTGCTCACCGGCGGCATCTATACTTTTGTGTGGGGCTGGCTCAGGTCGCGGCGATTGCAATTGACCAAGGCAATGCTTCTGTGGACGTTTTGCATCATCTTGGGCGGTGCGCTGGTCTATGTCACCGGCCCGGCACAAATGCTCCAGTCGATTCCATGGGCAGGCGAATTAGGCCTTGTGGCCACGGGTCCCGCAAAAAAACCGGTCGCCAAGAAATTCAAGAAACATAAGGCCCAAAAACCGCAAAAAACCGCCGTCGGCCGCAAGAAATCGGTCACCGACCCGCTCAAAGATGCCGACTGGAACACACGGGCAACTGCCCTCTGGAAAGACGCTCAATACGTGGATGCGCAAAAAGCGGTCGCGTATCTCGAGAAAGCCATTCAGGAAAAGCCGAATTTTGCCGAAGCATACAACAACCGCGGTAACGCCTACCGGGAGATGAAGCAGTATGCCCTTGCAATGCAGGACTACAACAGAGCGATCAGTCTGAAGCCGAATCTCGAGAAGACTTTCAATAATCGAGGCAACATCTACTTCGACCAGCGCAACTTTCAGCTGGCGATCGAAGACTACAACAAGGCACTCTCTCTCAATGCGTCCTACAACCTGGCCTATTTGAATCGTGGTCTGGCTTATCACCAGTTGAACAAAGACGACCTGGCCTGTCTCGACTTGAAAAAAGCCTGCGAACTCGGCGACTGCGACGGCATCAAATGGGCCAAGAAGACCGGAATCTGTAAGTAGATTCAAGAGGTCGAGGATTCGAGGGTTCAAGGATAAATGGGAAAGGATTCAAGTAACAGACGATCGAACCCTTGAACCCTCGGATCCTTGAACCCTTCCCCCAGTTAACCGCACTTGTTATACCCGCAGAAGTGACAAATCATACACCCTTCCTCGAAACTGATCGTCTGACCACACTCGGGGCAGGTCTCCCCCAGCAGAGCGTTTTTCCGGTTGGCCCGGCCCCCGCCGGTGGTCTCGGCCAGATAGCGTTTTTCCAGGACCCTGGCGATGGCATCCGGAATAGAGAGCACCAGCCCCCCATGCTGAAAAACAGGGTGCTCCCCGCCGATTCCTTTCAACTGGTCCACGATCGCGCTGACCTTTACACCGGCTCTCAGCGCCAGTGAAACCAGACGACCGATGGCTTCGGTCTTGGCCGTCGTCGACCGGCCTGATTTGCCGATGGTGGCAAACACTTCGAATGGCTGAGCTTCAAACTCCGTCACCGTAACGTAGAGCTGGCCGAGGCCGGTCTTGATCTTGGTGGTGAACCCTTCGAGCGTTTCGGGTCGATCTTTGACGGCCGTCATAAAGCCGCTGGCCCCTTTTTTGTCCTTCTCTGAAAATGAGAGCACCTGATTTTCCTTGCTGCCGTCGCGGTAAATCGTGATGCCCTTGCACTCGAGCTCATACGCCAGGTTGTAAACCTTGAGAACGTCTTCGGGAGTGACGTCGCGCGGCAGGTTGACGGTTTTCGAAACCGCATTGTCCGTGTATTTCTGAAAGGCGGCTTGCATCCGCACATGCCATTCCGGAGCTACGTCGTGGGCGGTCACGAATACGCGGCGCACGTCTTCGGGGATATCCTCCAATTTGGCAATGCTTCCTCTTCCGGCAATCCGGTTCATGAGTTCGGAGCTGAAAAATTCGTTTTCCTTGGCAACCTGTTCGAAGTAAGGGTTGACTTCGAGCAATTCGTCGTTGTCCATGACGCGCCTGACAAAGCTCAGAGCAAAGAGCGGTTCGATGCCGCTGGAGCACCCGGCGATAATGCTCAGGGTGCCGGTGGGGGCGATGGTGGTGATTGTCGCATTTCGGTACCGGCAATCCTTTTTGTTTTTAAAGGCGCTTTTGCCGAAATTCTTGAAGGTCCCCCTCTTCTTGGCGAGATCCCGTGAGGCCTCCCGTGATTGATGCTGGATGAAGGTCATGACATCCTCAGCCAACTGCAGCGCTTCCTCGGAATTATAGGGCACGCCCATCTGGTACAGCATGTCGGCAAACCCCATTACCCCCAGTCCGATCTTGCGGTTGCCCTCCACCATCGCGGAGATTTCCGGCAGCGGATAGCGTGACATGTCGATCGTGTTGTCCAGAAAACGGACCGCCAGCCAGACGATTTCCTTGAGTCCCTCGTAGTCGACGGCCGGATTTCCGGCCGCGGACGCGACGAATTTTGCCAGATTGATGGAACCGAGGTTGCAGGCCTCAAAAGGCAGCAGGGGTTGTTCGCCGCAGGGGTTGGTGCTCTCGATGTCACCCAAAGCCGGGGTAGGATTGTCGCGGTTGATGCGATCGAGGAAGACAATGCCGGGATCCCCGTTTTCCCAAGCCTGCTCCACCAAGTGCAAATAAACTTCGGCCGCATTCAGCTCGCCGACTTTTTGTTTTTCCTTGGGATCAATCAAGTCATAGGAGGTCAGCATCTTGACGGATTCCATGAAAGCGTCGGTGACTCCCACCGATATGTTGAAATTGTTCAGATCATGATGGTATTTCTTGCAGGTGATGAAATCGAGAATGTCCGGGTGGTCGATTCGCAAAATCGCCATGTTGGCCCCGCGCCGGGTGCCGCCCTGTTTGACCTGTTCGGTGGCGGTATTGAAGATTTTCATAAAAGAGACCGGCCCCGACGCCACTCCGCCGGTACTGCCGACCCGGCTATCCTTGGGACGCAGGCGAGAAAAGGAAAAACCGGTTCCGCCCCCGGATTTATGGATCATGGCCGCATTTTTCAGAGCCGAGAAGATGCCGTCCAGACTGTCATCGACGGGCAGCACGAAACAGGCCGCCAATTGGCCCAGGCGCCTTCCGGCATTCATCAAGGTAGGCGAGTTCGGCAGAAAATAGAATTCTGTCATCATCCGGTAGAACAGCGCCTCCATCTTCTCTGCCTCTTGGGCGTCGCTGTAGTTTTCCTCGGCCCGCGCGATGTGGTGAGCCACCCTGCGGAACATGTCCTCCGGGCTCTCGATGACCTTTCCATCGCTGTCTTTTCTCAAGTAGCGTCGTTGCAGGACGGTCCGTGCATTATCGGTCAAAACCAGTTCGTTTTTCACAAAAATCGATTTGTCGAGATGTACGGAGGAGGTCGATCGCACCCCATATTCGTTCATTTTAGCACCAATGAGCTTCTCAATAATGGCTGAGTTGATGGTGTCCTGCTCCATCCGGGCGATTTCCTCACGCAGAAATCGACTGATGGTCATGGCCTGTTCGCTGTTGAGGGCGTTCCGGCGGACCAGCAAATCGGCGAACCGATCGTCGTCCCAGCGGTATTCGTTCAAATCAAAACGACCGTCTGTTGTAATTAACACCTTTCCCTGGTGACGCATTGATTGTCTCCCGATCATCCGGTAACAACGGTTACCGCTGATATGCTCGTACTTAGGGTTTGAAAATGGACGGCAAACAGCTGTTGACGAGCGCTGCCCACCGTTTGTGAACGGAAAATCCCGGTCTTAGCGGTGGTTATTTATTGAAGCTATTGTATGGATATCACACAACATGTAGTGTGTCAATGATAATTGACATCAATATCTGGATCTTTAACCCTTTTGTATGGCATAATAATTCAGAGGATTGGTTAATAAGCAAAGCCGATCGAAGAGCGCCCTTCACAGAATGAGACAACGGAAGCCGTTAGTGGAAGCGCAAAGGGACAATTGGCTATACCTTCGCGACGGACGACGGGTGGGATTTCTGGCCTGCGGCGATGCGTCCGGCTGGCCGGTCTTTTACTGTCACGGATTCCCTGGTTCCCGCCTGGAGGTCCTTCTGGCGGACCGAATCGCCGCGCAAAAGGGCATTCGACTTATCGGCGTCGACCGACCGGGATACGGTCTGTCGGATGACTGCCCCGGGCGCAGCCTGGGCGATTGGGCCGACGATGTGGCCGAACTGGCCGATCGCATCGGCATCGCGCGCTTTTCGGTTTTGGGGGCCTCCGGCGGTGGGCCGTATGCCGTCGCCTGTGCTTGCAGGCTGCGGGATCGATTGTTGGCAGTGGGAATCGTTTGCGGCCTGGCGCCGATCACCGTCCGCGGGACCCTGCGCGGTATGACCGGGTTCAATCGTTTCGGTTTGCGGCTGGCCGCCGCAGCGCCCCTGTTGGTCAAACCGTTTTTTCTTCCGATTGCCGCTCTCCTCAAGCACAGACCGCAGTGGGTGTTGTCCTCCATCGCCCGCCGGGCCGGGCAGCCGGACCGTCGGGTCCTCAGCCGCCCGGAGATCAGGGAGACCATGTGTGGCAGTTTTCGTGAAGCGATGCGGATGGGCCTGTTCGGAGCCGTCCGCGACGCCGTCCTCTACAGCCGAGCGTGGGGCCTGCATCTGTCGGAAATCACGTTACCGGTCAATCTCTGGCATGGTGAGAAAGACCGCATCGTTCCGCCCGCCATGGGAAGGTGGCTGGCAGCCAGCATCCCGGGGTGCCGCGCACGGTTCTACCCGGAAGAAGCTCACTTCTCTTTGATCATGAACAGGATGGACGCCATCATCGACCATATAAGGGCTTAGGGCCGCGGCAAGTAATGATAATACATCTCGCCTGTCTTTTGGCCCGTCTACCGCGTTACATCCACCGTCACATATCCTGATATGCTCCAGCGGACGCGCCTTGTAGACGAACTAAAAGCCTGCGCCATTTTGTGTCATTATTTCTTGTCGAAGCCCTGAACCGAACCGCGAGTCTCAGTCGCCGATGATAACGCCTTTGAGTTCATCGGTGTCATCGGGCTTGATGGGGAAGTGGGCCGCCAGTATTTGACCGATTTTGCCGATCCCCTCACAAATGGCATCGGTTTGGCGGTGTTTCTTTATGCCGGTAACGATCGACGCGACCACCTCTTGCCACACATCCGGTGTCAGCTTTTCGTCGATGCCCCTGTCGGCCAGCACGCAGACCCACCGCTCGAACACGGATATAAGAACGAGGACGCCAGTGGCGTCGCGTGTCCGGAAGAGTCCTTCTTTGAAGAAAGCGGTGACGGCAGCCTCCTTTACTTCGGCTTCGATTTCCTTGATGGAGATGAAACGGCGTTTGAGCCACAGGGTGCGTTTGACGACTTCATACGCAATTGGAAAAAAAAAGAAAAACAGGCCCAGGAATACCCAGACATTCCGGGTACCGGTCCAGAGCCAGCCGCCGACCAGCGGCATCAGGACCAGTGCCGCCGGGAAGGCAAAAAATATACCGCCGATGGCATCCGCCTGCGGATAGTGGTCGCTGGAGGAGACGACCATGACCACGATTTCGCCGGAAGTCCTCTTTTCGGCCTGCCGGATGCAGTCATCGAGACGACCGCGATCGTCTTCGCTCTAAAATCTTTGGCCAAATTCCGCATTTTCTCTCGTCTTTCCCGTCATGAAACAAATGTCGAATCCGGCTTCAGCGTCGCCGACGCTTGCCGCATGTTTGCCTCCGAATGGTGGGTCATAGATAATGGACGTTTTCGAGAAGGGAGATCATATCGGTTCGCTCTGCTCACTCGGTTGATGTTCATCGAAAACCCGTGCTCAGACGTTCGAGAATCGAAGTGATAGCCGTCAAAACAGGTGCCGGTCGCCCCGATCATATCAGGGCAAACTCTTAAGCCCGTCTTTGAGGGCCAACGCAGCGACCGGACAGGTGTCGATACAGGCCCGACAGGTCGCACAATCATGCCGGACTGAATCGGTTCGACCGAAAAAACTGACGACCGTGTCGAAGCCACGTTTGGCAAAGGTCAGCTCCGGCCGGTCGCTCGCCGCCCGGCAGACCGCGACACACCGGCCACACAGAACGCAGCGATTGGGATAATAATCGAGGCAAGGGTGGCGATCGTCGATCGGCGGCTCTTTCAGGCGGTGCCGCAACCCTTTGGGTTTCAAACCGACTTTGAGGAATCGGGCCAGATGTTGCAGGGCGCATTTACGGTTGGCAGGGCAGTTTTTGCAGTCGACGTCGTGTACCGAGAGAAGCAGCTTCAGTGCGGTTCTCTGCAGACGCCGGACGGCAGGCGTATCGGTTCTGACCACCATCGCCGCCTGCACCGGCACACTGCAGGCGGCAACCGGGCGGTCGACGCCGTCGATCTCCACGAAGCACAGTCGGCAGGAAGCCGGTGCCGGATCAACCTCTTTCAGATAACACAGGTTGGGAATCGTAATCCCGTTATCCAGGCAGGCCTTGAGTAGCGAGGTGCCTTCCTGCACTTCGATCTTTTTTTGGTCGACCAGAATCGACACCATGAGAGCGATTTCCCGGGGCCTGCCGAATGCGAGCCCCTAAGTGTTGTCTTTGGGCGGCTCCGGTGGCCGCTCGACGATCGGCGCCAGATGCGGCGGTGACACTTTCATGACGGCCTGGTACTCCGGCGGGCAGGCGACCCTGCACTCGCCGCATTTGACACACAGCGACTGGTCGATCCCCTTTTTGCGGTTGCCGGTTGTAAACACCGCATCCACCGGACAGCATCCCTCGCAGACATCGCATCCCCGTGCGCATCGGTCCAGATCGATATAAAACGCGATCAGGGGCCGGCACATCATGGCCGGGCATCGCTTTTGCTCCACGTGGGCCGTATAATCGTCCGCAAAATATTTAAGCGACGTGAGCACCGGGTTCGGGGCCGTCTTGCCGAGACCGCAGAGGGACCCCTGTTTAATGTCCTCACTCAACTGCTGCAGCTGCAGCAGATCGGACGGCTGTCCCTCGCCTTCTGTCAAACGTTTTAATATCTCCAAGAGATGGTAGGTGCCGATACGACAGAAGGTGCACTTGCCGCAGGACTCTTTCTGGGTGAAGTCGAGGAAGTAGCGGGAGACATCCACCAGACAGGTGTCTTCGTCCATGACCACCATGCCGCCCGAGCCCATCATGGCCCCGGCCGCGGTCAGCGAGTCGAAGTCGATCGGTGTATCCAGAAAGTCCTCGGGCAAACATCCGCCGGAGGGTCCACCAATCTGAACCGCCTTGAACTTCTTCTTATTCGGTATCCCGCCGCAGATATCGAAAATCAGGGTCCGTAGCGATACCCCCATCGGGATTTCAACCAGGCCCGGATGGGTCACGTTGCCCACAACCGAAAAAATCGCGGTTCCGGGACTGCCGGCGCTGCCGATGCCCCGATACCACTCGCCACCGTTTTCAATGATAGGCGGCACCGAAGCCAGGGTTTTAACGTTGTTGATGACCGTCGGCTTGTCGTTCAATCCGGCTTCGATCGGATAGGGCGGTCGATGAAGCGGCATCCCCCGTCGGCCTTCGACCGATTGAATCAGCGCCGTTTCCTCACCGCACACAAAGGCGCCGGACCCCTCGAAAACACCGATATCGAAATCGAAGGCACTATCGAGGATAGCCTGTCCCAAGAGCCCCAATTCCTTGGCCTGTGCGATGGCCTTGCGAATGACCTTGACGGCGAGAGGGTATTCGGCCCTAACATAAACGAGACCATGTCGGGCGCCGACGGCGAAAGCACAGATGAGCATGCCCTCTAATACCTGGTGGGGATTGCTCTCCAGTATCGTGCGGTCCATGTAGGCACCGGGATCCCCTTCATCGGCGTTGCAAATGACGATCTTGTCATCGCCGGCGGCCCGACGGGCCAACTCCCACTTGCTCCCGGTGGGAAAACCGGCGCCGCCGCGACCCCTCAAGCCGGAGTGTTCGATTTCCGCGATAATTGCCTGCGGGGAACTCTCGAGAGTCGTTGCCAAGGCGGTGTAACCGCCTTCGGCGAGATAGTCGTAGATGTCTTCGGGATCGATGCGGCCGCATTTCTCCATGACGACCCGTTTTTCCTGATTGAAGCGGGGAAACTCCATGACCGAAGGAATCAGGTCGTTGTCAACAGTGGCGCCAAGGATGTGTTCCAGCCGCGGATCACCGCCTTCCAGAAAGAGCTTGGTCAGCATCGTGGCCTTGCCGGGGTTGACCTCGGGATATAAAATAGGTGGAAATCCGGAAGCCGGATGGTCGATCACGACCACCGGCTCGGCGTAACAGTGACCGACACAGCCGACAAGGTGGATGCGGGCGTCGATACCCCGTTCCACCAGGGCCTGTTCGAATGCGGCCCGGGTTTCAAGCGCACCGGCGGCTATGCCGCAAGTGGCCATGCCGATGTGGATCTTTGGGAGCGGCGCCGCGTCGAAATCCGCCTTCCGCTGCCTGGCCTCGGCCTGCATCGCCCGAAAACGCTTGTTGGATGTGTCACGATTGGGTGGGTTCATTTTTTTGTTCGGCGCGTGCCTTGATCCCTTTTTCTATTTCGACCCTCATGATGAGCCCTTCGACCTTGCTCGGTGCCATGTGGCCCTGGACCGTCTCGCCTACCAAGGCCACCGGTGCCAGGGCGCAACAACCGACACAGGCGACGCGCTCGATGCTGAACTCGCGGTCCGGTGTGGTCTCCCCCTCCTTGATCTCAAGCTTGCGTTCGAAATTCTCGAGGATGATATCGGCGCCCTTGACGTGACAGGCAGTTCCCAGACAAACCTTGATCGGATTTTTCCCGGGCGGGTTGAACCGGAACTGGTTGTAAAAGGTTGCAACGCCGTAGACTTCGGAGGGAGAAACAGCCAGATAATCGGCCACCAGTTCGATGGTCTCCGGCGGCAGATAGGCGAGTCTTGCCTGGAACATCTGGAGAATGGGAATCAGTTCGCCGCGTTCCTTTTTGAATCGAATCAACTGGCCTTTAAGATCGTCGAGAGTTCGCGCTTCTTCGGCGCTGAGCTCAAGATCCATAGAAACTCCTAGACGATGATCGCATCCTCGTTTCGCACTTTTCGGCGGGACCGAAGCCAGGCATTTATCTTACCGGACCCGGCCGGTGAAATCAATGGCGCGTTAAATCTTGTCCAAAGCACCATAAGCGGCTTGAATGCGGTCCCGCAACAAAAAACAAAGCCGTTCCAGGATGTTGAAGCCCAGGGCACTGTTGCTGGTCATCAACTCCCGCAATCGGACCCCCTGCATGACGAGTACGTTCGTCGGCTTCTGACAGACAGCCGTCGACATCACGATGTGGGGCTCGTTGAGCAGTGTCGACCAGCAACCCAGCACCCGGCTCTTGCCGAGCGTTTCGATGACGACATTTCCCTTGCGACCCCCCATCGACATCGAGCGCTCCAGGTGCACCAAACCGTCGGATATGATGAACAGATGTTCACCGAAATCGCCCTGCTGAAAAAGAATGCTGCCGGCCTCGCAGGCCCTGACCTCGCAAATTTCAGCTACTTTCTCGATGTCGGCTTTGTCGAAACCCTTGAAAAATTCACATGCCGCCAGGTCGTCTTCGATACTTTGCGGATTCATACTGCAGCCCCTTCGGTTGAGGATGACGCTGCCGGAACGGTTTCCGTTTCGCGCTCATAGAGTTGAATCAAGCGACTGCCCAGTGCCGCGGCCAGTTGTTTGAAAAAAAGATATCCGCTGGTAAGATCCTTCTCCAAAATCGATTGAAACTGTTGCCGGTCGATCTTCAGCAGCGTTGCCGTCTCGATGCACTCGGCCGAGGCCGAGTAAGTATCCCGACCGATGAGGCTCGACCATCCGAAGATCTCGCCAATCCGGCAGCTGGTGAAGACCTCTCGACCGGCGTGACTGAGACGCAACCTCACACACCCCTGAATCAGGATATAGAAATGGGTGGCCGGTTCGTCGGCCCGAAAAATGATATCGCCTTTTACAAGGGACGTTCGCGAGGCAATGGCCATGAGGTCCTTGATAAAGTTGTGGTTTAGGCCGTAAAAAAGGTCCGCCTGCTTGATGATCATGCCGCACCTCCCATGGAAACGGTTTTTCACTTTCCCGTCAAAGACCTTTGGAGATTCATCTCCGGCGGGTACGCCCCCCCTTACGGCGACGAAAGACGCCGGCGGCGGCGTTATCGGGAAGCAATCGCCAGAAATCCGCATTTTTTTGCGGGCTTTGGCCAGTCGCCGAAAAAAAAGTCGCTCCTTGATTTTAATATATTTTCAGCTTCGCAATGTCAACTTCGTTAGCGGCCCTCGAAATATTCTGAGTTTTAGCACCGGCAGCCGGACGGGATGGATCGGCGTCCAAAATGTGACGTTATTATTGAGAGAGCCCTTTGTGTTGACAGGTCAAGTTCTCAGGCTTAATAATTATTTTAAAACAGCTTATGGCATATGCACACTCGTTTGTAAGAAAATGGCCCTTAGCAGGCAGCGAGTTGAATCCTTTTATTGAATAAATTTCGTGTTTGACTGAAATGACCGGAGGGGAGCGGAATGGGCAGAATTTTGGGAATATACGTCAGCTCCGAAAAGTATCTGGACCAGATTATAAAGGTGTGCCGGGCGGCGAAAAAAAAGGAGGTCGACGTCCGTATTTTTTTCACCCACAACGGCACGCGGCTTTGCACGGACCCGCAGCTAAGGGAGCTGGAGGGGTTGGCCACCATTGCGCTCTGCAAAGTGGGATTCGAGGCCAACGCGCTTGAACCCGCAGAAGCAAGGGTAGAAGAAAAGGCGTTTTTGTCTCAATCATGGCATGCCGAGATGATTTACGACTGTGACCGCTATCTGGTCTT